>LWDU01033427.1_pt1 | contig 58474 bp, 43 predicted proteins | sample 727161 | NCBI WGS metagenome assembly LWDU01 (sample SAMN04566230, study PRJNA314399) | hydrothermal vent metagenome | isolation source: deep sea hydrothermal plume seawater | place: Mexico: Gulf of California, Guaymas Basin | collected 2004-07-11
TGCCGACCAATAGTCAATCCGAGGGCGTTTATCGAATCCAAGTAAAATATTAAACTGCTTACACCTTACCAAGCTTTCTATTACACCGTGACCGAGAATATCTAATGAATGTGCACTCTGAATCTTCTGCATCAAAGCCCATCCGTATTGGCATCATTGGTGCTGGTGCGGTTAGCGATTACCACCATGTGCCCGGCATTCAGATCGACCCTCGAGCGAAACTTGTCGCCGCGTGTGATGGTAACGATGCATTACTGGAACAGCGAAAGAGTGACTGGGGTATCGAAAAGACAACGACCGATTACAAAGCGTTATGTGCCGATCCGGACATTGATGCAGTCATTATTGCCACACCTAATTTCACTCATAAAAATATGGCTATCGAAGCCGCTCGCAACGGCAAACATATCATGTGCGAAAAACCACTGGGTCTGTCCGGCGACGAAGTTAGCCAAATGCGAGACGCAGCTATCGCCGCTGGCGTCGTGCACATGACCGCCTTTACTTATCGCTTTGCACCGTCAATGCGTTATATTCACCATCTCGTGACTTCCGGGGCAATCGGAGCACCACGACATTTTCGCAGTCAGCGCTTTCTAGACTGGCCAGAAACAAGTTGGGGCTGGAGACAGTACAAAAAAACCGCTGGGGCTGGAGATTTATTTGACATGACAATCCATCGCATCGATTTTGCCATGGATCTAATGGGAAAAATTGACAAGCTCTGTGGCAGCGTCGCACAATTTTGTTCTCGTGAAGAAACCACCACCGGAGAATCTTGCCCTCCGTCAGACGTCGATGATTGGTCGGCACTCATTGGTGTTTTCAAAAACGGTGGAGTCGGGGTCTGGGAAGGAACAACCGTCGCTAAAGGATATAACTTCGACGGCTTTGGCCACGAACTCGCCGAAATCAATGGCTCCGAAGGAACCGTTCGATATCACTTACACGAACCCAATAAAATCTGGATCGGCAAAACTGGACAGGACGTAGACGCCATCGATGTCCCAGAAGAATATCTCAAACCTAGCGGGAGCCCACGCGATGTAACGCAAGGTAAACCAGCCGAAGTATTTCGTTATGATCTTATTTGGGAATTCTGTTCCGCGATCACCGAAGGTCGTGATGCCATGCCTAGCTTTGACCATGGCCTAAATGCTCAACTGATCGCAGATGCAGTACTAGAATCTAACACCTCCGGTAGTTGGATCGATGTCCAGCATCGATTAGTCTAAAGTTTTGCCAACCCCGCCAACCGCTTTCCCCGTCTCGTCACACTGCTAGACTATTTACTATATGACAAACGCTGATTCCTCTTCGTCACCTCCAGAAACCGATCGCATTGTGGTTGCTTCTAAAAGCCGCCAAGTCAGTCGTTTGACAGGTGTCCAAATTCTAGCCACTGGGTCTTACGCGCCCGAAAACATCGTCCATAATGAAGATCTTGCCGAATTAGGCTATGACGCCGATTGGATTGTCAAACGAACGGGAATTCAATCTCGCTGCTGGGCCGCAGACGATCAAGCCACAAGCGATGTCGCCTATGAAGCTGCGGTACGATGTCTGAAAAATGGCAATATCGACATTAGTGAAATCGATCTCATTTTATTGGCAACAATCACTCCCGATCAACCCACACCATCAACCGCCTGCCACGTTCAACGCATGCTCGGGTCAGATGCCCCCGCGATGGATATTGGAGCCGCCTGTGCTGGGTTTATGTACGCTTTGATTACTGGGATGCAGTTCGTCGCCTGCGGAACCTACAAGCGAGTGCTCGTCATCGGTGCCGACTTGATGAGCCGTACGGTGAATCCTAAAGATATGAAAACCTTTCCACTCTTTGGCGACGGAGCCGGTGCGGTTGTTATCGGTCCTGGCACGTCAGACCAAGGTTTCCATTCCTACACGATCGGTGCTGATGGAAACGGCGCTCAGCTACTGCATATGCCAGCCGGCGGTACTCGCTGCCCAGCCACACCAGAATCATTAAATCAAGAATTACAATACCTGACCATGGATGGACGCAGTGTCTTTAAATGGGCAATCCGTACATTGTCGGACTCCGTTAATCAAGTCCTGAAACACGCCCAAATAAAGCCAGCAGATATTGATCTAACGATCTTACATCAAGCCAATAATCGAATCATACAAGCGGCGGCGGCCGATCTCGGGCTCAACAAAAACGACGTTTTTGTAAACCTTGATCGCTATGGAAATACGTCCGCCGCGAGCATTCCATTGGCACTCGACGAAGCCTATCAAGCTGGCCTGATTAGTCCAAACGACAAAATACTCTTTAGTGGTTTCGGCGCTGGGCTATCATGGGGCTCCGGTGTCTGGCAGTGGTAACTGCGACAACATCCACAACAACATATCCTGTTCCTTTTTATTGTTAACCTATTCAAACTTTAGTTTGCATATCAGATTGTTTTCCAACAACAACACTCACACGGTTTATTACTCATGACAGACTCACAAACATCAGAAGCAGCAGAATCATCAGTAACAACGATAACCTTGCCCGCTCGCAGCGAAATCGCGAACAGCGATACATGGGATCTCGGCAGTCTGTATCAGTCGGTACAGCAGTGGAACGAGGAATATGAACGAGCGGAGAATTGCTTGGAAAAATATGCGGACTTTCAAGGTAGGCTCGGCGAGAGTGCCGAGACCTTGGCAGAACTGCTGGCCTTTGACAGCGAAATGGACCAGCTCATGGAACGGCTTGGCTATTATGCCTTCCTGCGGCTAACCGAAAATCAAGCGGACGCTGACTGCCAAGCGCTTGAGTCGCGGATGCAGAATCTTGGTGCTCGCGCAGCGGAAGCTAGCAGTTGGATACGACCTGAGTTGTTAGCCATTGATGCCGCTGCAATGTCCTCACTCATGGCTAGCGATTGTCTGCAGCATTATCAGTTGCTGCTCACACGTATCCTGAGATATCGAGATCATACATTGAGTCCAGCTGAGGAACAATTATTAGCGATGCAAGCTGAAATGTCCGGCACGGCAAGCAAAACATTTCGCCAATTGCATGATGCTGACTTAAAATTTGGATTTGTCGAAAATGAAAAAGGCGAGCAAGTCGAATTAGGCAATGCCACTTTCTCGCAACTCTTGATTTCGCCCAATCGCGATGTGCGAAAAACAGCATTTCATCAATACTATGACCAATTCCAGGCACATGAAAATACGCTCGCTGCAACATTGTGCGGCTCGATTCAAAAAGATGTTTATTACGCTCGAGCCCGTGGCTATGAAGGGGCCCGCGCTGCCGCACTGTTCCCTGACAATGTGCCAGCGACCGTATATGACAATTTAATCGCATCCGTCCGTAATAATTTTGAACCGCTATATCGCTATTACGACCTACGGCGGCGACTCATGGGCCTCGACCAACTACATGCCTACGATACATATGTTCCCATCATCGGTGATTTACAAGTCCATCGCTCGTGGGACCAAGCAACTGATCTCGTTTTAGAATCGCTAGTCCCCCTCGGCACGGAGTATTGCGAAACACTGGCGGCGGGCCTACGCGGACGCTGGTGTGATCGCTATCCAAATCAGGGCAAACAAAGCGGCGCATTTAGCGCGGGTTCCTTTGTCGGCGACCCCTACATCCTGATGAACTACAAACCCGAGGTACTGAACGATGTCTTTACGTTAACGCACGAAGCGGGGCATTCCATGCATTCGTTCAACAGCTCAGCTTCTCAAAGCTTCGAATACTACAACTACACCATTTTTGTTGCTGAAGTTGCCAGTACCTTTAATGAACAGCTACTGAGTGAAACCATGATGCAGCAAGCCAGCGATGATCGCGAGCGAGCATTTCTGGTGAATCGAGATATTGATGCAATTCGCGGCACCATCATTCGGCAAACGATGTTTGCCGAGTTTGAAAAAATCACACATGAAATGGCTGAACAGGGAAAACCGCTGACAGTGAAAACTTTCCAAGAAGTGTATGGACAGTTGTTGCGAGATTACTTCGGGCCCGAGTTTGTGATCGATGATTGTCTTCCTCTAGAGTGCTTTCGCATCCCTCATTTTTATCGAGCATTCTATGTCTACAAATACGCAACTGGGTTATCCGCAGCCATTGCGCTGAGTCGGCGAGTGCTAGATGGTGGTGCTGACGAATTGGACGACTACCATACATTTCTAAAAGGCGGTTGCAGCCTGGACTCGCTGGATTTACTGCGAAATGCTGGCGTAGACATGGAACAGCCCGGTCCCGTCGATACGGCACTCGCCCATTTTAGTTCACTCGTTGATCAACTCGAACAATTGATGAATTAAATTCCCAGTCAACAAAGCCGTGGTTCATTCAGTACTACAGTTTTACCCAAACTACCCGTCTGACGCATACGAGCTGGCTAAATTACCGTAAGCAGCCACTAGGACTTGAACATCGCACAAAACAGCGACACAATAACAGTAGCGTTATACATTGCAATTCAACAACCTAAGGAACTCGAACCATGACACGTCCTGTCACTCTTTTCACCGGCCAATGGGCTGACCTACCCGCCGAAACAATGTGTCAAAAAACAGCCGAATTCGGTTACGACGGAATTGAACTCGCATGTTGGGGCGACCATTTTGACGTCCAAGCAGCTCTTAACGATGAAAACTACTGCGCCCAAAAACACGAACAACTAGAACGACATAACCTGCAGTGTTTCGCAATTAGTAACCACTTGGTCGGCCAAGGCGTTCTGGACGTCATTGATGAACGACACAAATTGATTCTCTCGGACCAAATTTGGGGTGACGGAGATGGTGCGGCCATCAACGAACGTTGCATTGAAGAAATGAAAGATACCGCTCGAGCTGCTCAAAAGTTTGGGATTGATGTCGTCAACGGTTTCACGGGCTCAAGCATTTGGCACATGATCTACTCGTTCCCGCCAGCCACGGAACCACTGATTCAAGCAGGATTTGATCTATTGGCAGAACGTTGGAATCCCATCCTGGATGTCTTCGGAGAATGTGGCGTTAAGTTTGCCTTGGAAGTTCATCCAACGGAAATTGCGTTTGATATTTATACAGCACAACGTACTTTAGAAGCACTCGGTAACCGAGAAGAATTTGGCTTCAACTTTGATCCCAGCCACCTAATTTGGCAAGGTATCGACCCCGTCGAATTCATTCGCGCTTTTCCCGACCGCATTTTCCATGTTCACATTAAAGATGCAATCAAAACACTCAATGGAAAAACCGGTATCAACTGTAGCCACTTGAACTTCGGAGATCCTCGCCGTGGTTGGGACTTCCGTAGCCCAGGTCATGGCGATGTTGATTTTGAGGAAATCATTCGAGCATTAAATGAAATTAAATACACTGGGCCATTGTCCATCGAATGGGAAGACTGCGGCATGGAACGCGAATATGGCGCTAAAGAAGCGTGTGCCTTCACTAACGGTCTCAACTTCGCTCCCTCGGATATCCAATTCGACGCTGCCTTTGACGAATAACTCCGATCCCTGCTAATATTAGGAATCGTTGAACCCTTTCGGAGGACAGTAAATCGTGAAAAAACGAATTACCACTGCGTACCTATTTATATTTTTAGTGCTCAGTACCTGCCAGGCGACGGCAGCGGTTGTTGACCTAGAAGTTGCCATGGAAACGGTCTTGCCCATCACACGCATTAAAGCTTGGGCAAGTTTTTTGCAAAAAGCCGGATTCACGAATGTCCAATTACGCAGTGCAAAATTGACCGACATGCCGAAAGTCAAAACACTCGGAAGTAAGGAATCACCGACCTATGTGGTAACTGGTATCCTAGCAGGCAGTACGCTGCATTTACCGGGCGGTACCTTCAAGTACGGCCAAATCGATGAGGCAAAACTGTGGATCAAGCGACTACAGGGAGACGGCGTAGCAGCGTTGACAACTCAAAAGGGGGCATACGGGCTAAGCCGAGATCAGATTGTAGAAGTCTACGATCAACTGACTCTCAAAGTAAAAACTAAAACTGCAGGGCAATCAACGAAGGAGGTTATACGATCCCTATCCAGAATTTGGAATCTACAAGTTTCCGTCGATCCCGCAGCACGGACGCAACTGTTTTCCGAAGTACCCTTTAAGGATGAACTGCAAGGAGTTACCAGTGGCACAGCGATGGCGATCGTACTCAAATCCACCGGACTCATCATGCTGCCCGACAAACCCATCGGTAGCGGTGTCAGAATTCGGATAACCAAGCCAATCAAAGATCTCGAGTTTTGGCCAGTCGGTTGGGAGTCGTCTCAGAACCCAGGCAAAACAGCCCCTGACCTATTTAATGAACTGAGTGTTGAAATTAAGAATACGGAGATTTCAAAAACAGTAGCAGCAATTGGTCAACGACTCCAAACTCCAATTTTTTTCGACTATGCCAGCATCACCACACGCGGAATTAGCTTGGATAAAAAGGTAAATGTCCCCGCGGGAAAAATCTTCTATAAGAAAATTCTCGATATCGCGCTATCTCAAGCCGGCCTGCATTGCGAAGTCATGGTCGACGAAGCCAACCAACCGTTCCTCTGGGTTTCACCCTAGAGGTAACTTACCGCCAAGCGTTTTCAAAAGGGAAAACTCTCGTCCAATTCTGAATTGGATAATTCCACTAGAAAATCGCCGATGCGTTCAGTTAACACGTCCATCAACCGCTCACCTTTTTCTGCGGTCGCTGCATGAGGATAGCCAGAGCCTGAGTTCGAAGTCAATAAATCCCATTGCCGAGTGATGCTCACCCATTTTTTATTAACTGCCTCAAAGCGCGTTGGATTCGTTTTACCATCATCCGCATTAAACGAGCCGTCCTCATTAAGCGAAACCAACTCGTTGTGGTAAGCAAGAATTAACGATGTTTCCGCTTCGCCCGCATGATCCTCCATGTGCTCGAAAATGTCGTGATACACATCGTCGAGCATGTTGTACCAATTCACTAAGAATAGATGAGCTTCGGTACGGCCTGACATCTCTCGCAACAAAGGCTTAAAGTCATTGCCCCCATGGCTGTTGAGAATTACAACTTTACGAATGCCACTGCGGACCAGAGATTCCACTAAATCTTCGATCACTTTAAACAGTGTCGTAGGATATAGATTCATTGCAAACGGAAACTCTCTCATGTTCGTCTCGGTGCCATATGGAACCGTCGGCAGAACCACAACTTTGGCACCTTTCGCGTGCGCATAAGCACAAGCACTTTCACCAATGTCCGTGCCTTCATACATGTCAGTACCGTAGGGCAGGTGTAGGTTGTGCGGTTCCGTAGCACCCATTGGAAGTACCGCCACTTCATAGGGATTGTCTTTTATAGTGCCGTAATTAACTTCTGATAAAACCCAAGGTCGCATGATCGAAATCTCAATCGTAAGAATAGTTGGAGTGATTTATGGCTTCAGTTTAGGAAGAGCGTTAAACACCTGTTGTATCGTCGACGCTGACATTGCGGTCGATGTAAGTTCCAGTATCTCAAGATTAGCTAGCGTAATCAACACGCGCTCGGAATCATCTGTGACTTTAGTTCCTGTAAGCCACAACACCGTTAAATTGTCGTTCGCTTGTAGATGCAAAACCCCCGCGTCGCCAACTTGCGTCAACGATAAATCTAACTCTGCAAGGTTTGGCAATGCCCCAATCACCGCCATCGACTTATCCGTAATGATAGTTGATTCCAGCGACAACTGGTTCAAATTCACCAAACCGGCAAGCACCTTGCTGGCATCATCTGTGATCTCGCAACGCGTCAAATCAAGCCAAGTCAGTTCGAGTTGACCGCTCAAATGCTGCAATCCCTGATTGGTTATCCGCCCATGTGCGAGACAAAGCGCTTTCAACTTAGTCCCCGGCCGCAAGGTTGCGAGCTGCTCATCAGTAACAACCAAAAATTCAGCGTAGGCCGCATCTAGTTCTTCAAATGATCGCCGGCTGAGTTGTCGCAAAGTACCTGCGGTTGACGTATTGGTGTAGATTTTTCTCAGCAGTTGAAAAAACGAGGCGCGGTATTTTCCATTGTCCCCATCCATTAAGAAATGAGCCAAACCAACGCACTGGGCATACAAGCGACGAATTTCCACATGCGACGATAGCTGTGAGTTACCGAGCGCTGCAAGTTGTTGCAGTGGCAAGTAGAACTGGTCAACTGTTTTGCGAAAACGTGCAAACTGCAATCGGTAAGATTCAAATCCACCCACGGTCACAAAATGCCCATAATCCTGAAGCGACTCCATATACATCGCAACACCCTCGATTGCCCAAATGTTTTGATCCGCAGCGACATTCTTCACTTGTCCACCGAGTTCATAAAACAACTGATGTGTTACTTCGTGCAACCAAGTTGATGTTTTCGGGGGGTCACTAACAAACAGAAAAGAGTGCTTTTGTTCAGCGGCATAAAATCCGACGCTATTGACTGTCGCCCCTGACCGCCGTTGAAAAAATGTCTGGTACGCTGCGCGTGATGAAAACAAAATAATCTGGTGTCGTTTACGCGCATACAGTGGTTTATTGCTGCCATCAAAACGTTCAGCTAGGACTGCGGTGTCGCACCAGAATTCAACAAATAACTGTTGCCAAACAGAATATAAGTTTTCAACTTGCCGTGCGATTTCAACTCCATCGACGGGCTTCGAATCTGTGTAAATATCAAAGTGCGTCGTACTGACGCGGTAGTAGTCGTTTACCTTCCAGTCGGTATAAGCGTGCCTCTTTTTAGGTCGGCTGGTTTTGGGTTGTAATAAGAACACCGTAGAATCGCTGTAGTTTAGAATCTTCCGCGCTGCAATGTGACGGTGATCTTCGTGTAACACTTCATGTAGTAAACGATATGAACGCGAAGGATCAGATTGGGCGAGTGCTTTAGCTTGTAGAAAAAGATGATCCGCCCGCGCTCGCCGTAGTTTCATAAACGACGCCCACCAAAATTGTTTCAACTGACTATCGTTGACCGCAGGCTTAAAAAAATCTTTTGTCTGAAACGGATAAACGACACGTTGATCGCGCCGCTGCGCAACAATCCACTGCCGCGTAATGGTTGCTTGCTGCGACAATTTCAATTCATCACATTTGGCAGCCAATTGCTCAAATTGGTGAGGGAAATCTACCGCGTCATCAGCACGTACTGCCGTAATTCCAGGAATTACAAGTAAGCTAACCAACGACAGAAAAAGGAGCGACCGGAACATCATGAAAAGTTTGCCTGCTTTCAAAAATAAATATCGTGAATTACGACGGTTATAGATATTATAGACACGTTTCATTGTACTGAAAATGTCCGCGTTGTTCGCATTCGGGTTACACCCTAGTGACACAATCCCATTAGTTCTCGTTCGCTGCTGCTGCCCTTGCCCAGAATTGCAAACCAAATTACATTGGAACCTTAACAATGGTGGCTGTAGCTCAGTTGGTAGAGCCCCGGGTTGTGGTCCTTCAGTCACCCTAATGGTTTTGTGGGACCTAACGTTTTTTCCGCACTGCGTTCTTTTGAAACGGCAGAATCGTCTCGATCATCAAGCAATAATTTCGTGCTGGACATTTCCGAAGACGTCCGTCAATCTAAAATCACGACCGCTGTAGCGGTAAGTCAATTCTTCGTGATTTATTCCTAGAAGATGTAGCATCGTCGCGTGCAGATCGTGTACGTCCATACGGTTTTCTACGGCGTTCATCCCCAATTCGTCCGTGGCCCCATAAGTCATGCCACCTTTGATACCACCCCCGGCAAGCCATGATGTAAATCCAGTCGCATGGTGATTACGACCTGTTTTCCCCTGAGCTGTCGGAGTCCGTCCAAATTCGCCCGTCCATACAATCAAAGTCTCGTTGAGTAATCCCCGTTGTTTTAGATCTTTGATCAGCGCTGTGATGGGCTGATCGCTTTTGCCCGCGTCTCGCTTGTGATCCATTATATTGCCATGCGCATCCCACGGCTGACCCGACCCATAGTAAATCTGTACCATCCGCACACCCCGTTCAACCAACCGCCGCGCTACTAAGCACCCATTAGCAAATTGGCCTTCACCATAATTCTCTAATGTTTCCTTGGTTTCACGGCTCGTATCAAACGCTTCTTGCGCTTCGAACTGCATCCCAAATGCCATTTCCAGCGACTGAATCCTAGCTTCTAAATTCGAATCGACGTCACGTTTATCTAAATGTCGCTGGTTACTACGTTGCAATAGATCCAGCAACCGCCGCTGTGCTGCGGGTGACAGGTTTTTATTAGTGATGTGGCCGATCGCATTTTTAGGATCAATATTTGTATTGTTAATATGGGTGCCTTGAAAAATCCCCGGCAGAAAACTATTGCCCCACAGTGCCGGACCCACGACAGGTTTACCAGGACACAAGACTATAAAACCTGGTAGGTTTTGATTTTCTGTGCCAAGACCATAAGTAATCCACGACCCCATACACGGTCGTATTGGTTGTTGAACACCACTGTTCATCATCAACAAACCCGGTTCGTGATTAGGTGTCGTCGTATGCATCCCTCGCAACACACACAACTCATCCGCAACGGCACCTAGGTGCGGATAGATTTCACTCATATCAATACCCGCTTCACCATACTTACCAAAAGAGAATGGCGAAGGCATGTACTTTCCACCACGTCCCGCTTTACCTTCTTGAACTTTTAATTCTGGCTTCGGGTCAAATGTATCAACATGCGACGGGCCGCCGTTCATAAACAGAAAGATGACGTGTTTAGCGCGGGGAGTGTGATGCGGGTGCTTAGGTGAAGTTGGAGTAGTAGAACGAGTAGCTGCAGCTAACCGTTGTTCTTCACCCAACATCGCAGACAACCCCATCATGCCAAATCCAACGCCGCTGGTCTTGAGCAACTGCCGCCGCGACAATCGTAGCGGGTTGTCCACTAAAGCATTCATCATTGATGACTCATTCATAACTATTCTTCTATTCTTTCCAACATTGCACAATTCAATCTACAAACAGAAACTCATTCGCACTTAACAAGGCTAATGCGTATTGTTCCCACGCCGACTGCATATTATCACTCTCGGCAACCGCTTCTAAGAACTCAGTTCCTAATATAATATCTTGCTCATCTGCTTCTCGCCCATACAACAATTCAAAAGCGTAAGTAATCTGTTGACCCACGTCTGCATCCATATCTTTTTGCACGCGCTCGGCAAACGCTTTCGCCCGAAACGACATAAAATCACTATTGAGCACGAACAGTTGTTGTAGTGGAACTGTGGTAACACTGCGCGCTGCACTCGTAATATTAGGATCTGGAAAATCAAACAATCGAAGTAATTCGTTAAGTCTATGTCGACTGACAAACCCGTATATCGTACGGCGTTTATTCTGAGTGCCATCTAATTCTTTTGATGGTCCTCCAAATGTTAAATCCAATTCTCCAGACACGTACAACAATCCGTCGCGCCACGGTTCAATTTCAAGTCGCTTGCGATTCATCCGCCACAACAATCGGTTGTCCGGATCGGTTTCATACGCATCCTTGCGAAAATCACTGCTTTGTTGATACGTCTTGGAGTTCATAATCAAACGATGCATGTGTTTTAGCGACCAGTTATTTTCCATAAATTCAACCGCTAAATAATCCAATAGCTCTGGATGAGTCGGTCGCTCGCCTAAATTACCAAAGTTGCTCGTCGTCCCAACTAAACCTCGACCAAAGTGAGATGCCCACATCCGATTAACCATCACGCGGGCTGTCAAAGGATTTTCCAAGGACGTTAGTGATTGTGCTAATTCAAGCCGACCGCTCCCTTGCGTTTGAAACGGTACCGATTCACCACCTGTAAAAATAGCGGGCATCGCACGCGGCGAAATTGTCCCTTTTTTACCGGGATCGCCCGCGACGTAAATCGGCATATCTCGCACATCACCCTCTGCGAGTGAATGGGCCAGCGGTATTTCAATTGCAGCAACCGCATTCTTAAGTTCCTGTTCTTCAGCTCTCAACCCATCCGCTTTTACCTTCAAGTCCTCCGTCAATCGTTTTTCGACTTCGCCATTGGGCAGTGCTAGTAAACCTTCATCGTAGAGCATTTGCGACAACAACAGTGCGGCTTGACGATCGCTCTCGGTAAACTCTCGTTCACCACCTTGTTGCGTGTTTGCGAGTGTTGTTTCCGGCAATGGTGACATTTCAATCCGTACACCGGAAAACACCATGTGATCGGAACTGATGCTATTATCTGACGGTTCACCAGCTCCGGTTGTAATCAACGTAATATATTTAGCGGCCGAGGGAATCTCGATATCAAACTCGATGAACTTACCATCTGCTTTTAACGGCTTGGGAATAGCACCGGTAAAATTATAAGTAAAGTCACTGAACGTGATTTCCATTTTCTTGCCGTTTACATAGCCGCCAATAATTGCGTCCATTACATTTTTGTCTTTGTGGGGCTTGGACACGACAACTGCAGCATAGCCACTCGACGCTTCTGAAGCTCCGACATCATCGTTCATCCCTGCTCGGTCAACACGGAAACGGAATTTTTGTCCTTCCGACATTAAACCCGCTCGGCGAATTTCATCTAAGTCAAAAGTCACCAACGCATTGGAGTGCATACCAATTCCCTGCTCGTGGCGTTTCCCATTATTGGCAGGCGCTTTCCCTGTTGTCGAAATCGCACTGCGGCCCGTCCAGCCATCGTTCGTCACACTGCCGTGCTTGTTACTGTCCGAGCCGATTTGGGCAAACGAGAAATCAATCTCAGGACCAATTTTGATGCGTGTTCCCCAGCCATAGGACACCAAGTGCACACCTAGATCGGATGTCTCTGCAACTGCTCCATGTTTATCGGAAGCCAAAGCACTCTCCAAAGGAACATCTTTACTATCATCAAATAAGTTCCCCAAAGGAATCACGCCTGCCGTAACTGCCGACAAATCTTCAGCTGGGACAAACGCAGCATTTACGCCAAATTCAGCAAACAATTCCTGCCGATCATCTAAACGACTTTCCACGGCAACTTGCAAGGCTTCGCCTAACGCTTTGACTTCCGCTAAATGTGTCCCATCTGCGGACAAGTCTTTGTCATTGGGTAATGCATCAAACCAACTGTACCAATCCGCCAAGAAAAAATATTGGCCACGAGCTTTTTCCTTCTTCAGTTCGAGCAACTTCGTCCAACGATCTAGCAATGTCTTGTTCAGTCCCGATTCCTTTAACAACTTCTCGGATGCTTTTTTCTTGTCTTCAGCTCGATCCTTTATTTGCAACCATTTAAAAACAGTTTGCATGTAAACGGGAATCTCCGCAGTCAACGACGGGCGAATGGTCCTCCCAGCCTGTGCCAAAAAGCGATTGATTTCCAAGGCTTGGTCACGCACTGCTTGTTCCGCTATCGCCCGTTGGGCCACCACTTCCTGCGATACTATGGGGCGCTCTTGATATTTAGTACTCGCAAAGACTCCAGCCAAAGCGTAATAATCATTTGTCGTGATTGGATCGTACTTGTGGTCATGACAACGAGCACAGGAAACAGTCAGCCCCAACACGCCGCGGGTCAAAGTATCAATTCGATCGTCCCATTCGTCCGCCGCCGCTTTTGCCTTTTCAACATTCTCAGCATAGTACACGGGTCCAAGTGCAAAGAAACCCAGCGCTGGGGTGCGTTGATGTACGTTGGGTTGGTCAAGCAAGTCACCTGCAAGTTGCTGTACTACAAACTCGTTGTACGGCATGTCAGCGTTTATCGAATCGACCACCCAGTCACGGTAGTAATAGCCACGAGGATATTTTCTGGCTTTAAACGTGTGGGCCTGATCTTCCCCATAGCGGGCCACATCTAACCAATGACGTCCCCAGCGTTCGCCATAGTGTTTTGATTCGAGTAATGTCTCAATTACCTTCGAAAAAGCGTCGGGCGACGAGTCATTTATAAAGGCCGTCTGCTGTTTGATCGTGGGTGGTAAACCAATTAAGTCGTAATACGCGCGGCGGATCAAAACCCGCTTGCTCGCTGAGTCACTTACCGATAAACGATTTTTCGCTAGGTCAGCAGCAACATAGCGGTCAATTGGATGAGCCATCCAGGCTTTATTGCGAACCTTTGGTAATTTGGATTTGACAGGTTTTTGAAATGCCCAAAAATTACCTGCCTCTGTGAAATCGATTTCTGTCTTGCTAACTAACTGACCACCTTCTCGTGGGTCGGCAGCACCTTGCTTGATCCACGTTTCGAAATCCTGCAGTATTTCATCAGACAACTTGCCTTTGGGCGGCATCTCGAAACTCTCATAACGCATTGCCGACAATACAACACTCTCGTCCGGTTCGCCTGGCACAACACCTGGGCCAGAATCACCACCCATTCGAATCGCCTTACGGCTGTCCAGCAGCAATCCGCCTTTAACAGAATCTGATTCCGCGCTATGACACTTGTAGCAATACTGTACCAATACGGGACGAATCTTAGTTTCAAAGAACTCTAACTGTGCAGCCGTCGGCATTTCCGTTGCCGGTTCGTCTCCAAACACTATTACTGGGCTCAAAAGAAAAGCAAAAACAAGAGTAATATACCGTTTGTACATTTGGCTTTCACATCTAATATTTTTGTTGGGAGCGGGGAAAGCACACGTTGAGCGAATAAAGGAAGGATTTACATTTTCGCATATCCAACGGATAATTTGAAGCGCAAAAGCGACCTTTCCACGCTGATTTACGCCCTAGACTGTGGACAGATTTTGAGCAAATTTTGCAATTAATAAGGCTCGCAATGAAATAAAACAACCCATTCATCGTATAACTAAGTATTCCTCGACGTTTTCAATTTTTCCATAAACATCACTATTACCAGATGCCAAAAACACTAACAATCGTGTTACTATTAGTGCTCGCGCTCGCGCACCAAAGCCTACAGGGGCAGGTCCGTCTGGCACCACAAGTACCCACAGCCAGTACCTTCAAAATCGAACATTCCTTTGAACTTTCCCAATTGATCGTCCTTGACGACATCGACTATAAAACCACCCAACAACAAACCAAAACAACACTCCATACAGTCAGTGAACCAAACGAAAACGGCTACGTAACGATTACAGAGACTGTCGAGCAACTCAAAAACTCAACCCGATTGCCGGGTAATATCCGATTTGCCTATGACTCCACTGCTTCAAAAGCAGAAGTCCCAATGTTTGATGCAATTCGCGATGCAACCATCACTACCCAACTCGACCAATCAGGAAACATATTCGATCTGACAATTGAATCGACATTTGCTACACTTCCAGAGGAAACACAAACGTTGGTTTTCTCAGAACTTGATCCAGCGACTGTAAAAAAAAGCCGCCAGCAAGTATTAAGCCAATACCACATTGCCCCCGTTATAATTGGTGAGAAGTGGGATCAAGTCATTTCGATACCGCTTAGCCACGATTCACATTTCTTATTTAAGACCACGCATACGTATTTAGCCAAAACAGAACACCCTACAACTAAACAAATGCTTCACCAAGTCACCGTAGAATTTAACGAAGGTGTCTTCACTCGCGACATAGAAACCTATGCTCAAGGCGATCCCCTTACGATCGTCGAGGCTGCCAAAACCTATTGGTTCGACAGTCACCACGGACGCATCTTCAAGTCGAGCGTAGACCTTTCGCTAACAGGTGATATTACCTTCAAAATGAAACGAACCAAAAAAACCGCTCATTTGACATTGGATCTCAAGCGAAGTTGGCAGATTCCCTAACCAAATAAACATTCAGACTCACTATTTTTTAAGGACTATACACATGTTTAAACGAACTCTTTTCCCAGCATTGACAATCGCTTTACTTATAGCGCCTCTTGCTTCCGCTCAAATCATAATCAAACCACGTGTCGAAGCCCCAGGTTCCTTCGAAACAAACCTGCATTTTAACGTGAAGCAAACTTTGTCGATTATGGGCCAAGACATTGACACCGCGAGCGAGCGAAAAGTAACTGCGAAAACCGATGTCAGCAAACCTGATTCTGATGGTAACGTTACTTATTCAACAAAGTATTTGACCTTTGAAAACAAAATTTCTCTCCCCGGCGGTGTCGAGTTAGAATTCGACGCCAAAGGCGAAAATACACCTCAGGGCACGCAGCTTGATTTTATGTTGCCCGTTTTGACCGCATTGTCAAAATCAACCACCACCATTGTTCATGACAAAAACGGTGACATTTTAAATTTTGAAGTCAAAGCGAAAGGTTTGGATACACTCGATGGTCAGGCAAAAGCACTGCTCGGAGGCGAGTTAGACAGTGACGTATTGAAAGAGAAAGCGCAAAGTGAATTGGACGACTTTAATGACAAACCAGTCAAAGCCGGCGACAGTTGGGAATCTGAAACGACTCTCGATCTCGGGCAGGGCGCCATATTCGAACTGACGTCGACCCAGAAATACGTCGGAACTGTTCAACAAGACGGAAAAACGCTGCATCAAGTAGAAATCAAATACACCGAAGTTGATTTTGAACAACCAGCAGCGACACCTGGTGCACCAGCGGTAACCGACAGCGACTTAAAAATCATCACCGGGACTACTACCCTGTTGTTTGATGCGGAAAAAGGACGTGTTGTTAAGTCTAATCTCAAGCTAAAGGTTTCTGGTGAAATTACGCTGACCATTGCTAACATGGACTTGCCAGCCGGTCTCGCTTTGGAAATCACTGTTGAACAATCAGTCAAATAGGCATGCCGTATTAGCAAGTTTTCACTTGTGTCCATAACCTATTTTCAACCAAGACCATCATTACCCACCGCGGCCGCACGATAGGAATTCCCTTATCGCGCGGCCGCTTTAATGTTATAAGAAACCCATGAAATCGTTTACTTATAATCTACTTCGTTGCTGCACATGCTGGATAATACTTGTGTGTGGCTGTGATTCCGATCCAGCCCTTAAACCAAATACCCAAGGCAATACATCCCAACCAACTACCGCTGTTTCTCTGAACCTTTTCACCGAAGTCACCCATGAAGTTGGCTTAGATTTCAGACACTACAATGGCATGACTGGTGAACTCTATTTTCCCGAACTGATGGGCTCGGGCACCGTCTTCTTCGATTTCGACAATGACGGAGATTTGGATATCTACCTCGTGCAAGGTTCACTTCTCGGTCAAAACACTACACTCGAAGATTCCACTTACCCACCTAAATCTGAACCACGCGATCAACTATATCGCAACGACATCACCGTCGACGACGATGGCAATACCAGCGTTAAGTTCGTCAACGTTACAGAACAATCCGGCATTCGTGCTTTTGGGTATGGCATGGGTGTCGCCGTAGGTGATTTCAATAACGATAGCTTCCAAGATTTGTACGTCACCAACTGGGGTGAAAACCAGCTATTTCAAAATAATCAAGATGGAACATTCACGGATGTCACCAAACACGCCGGTGTAGAATCTCCAGAATGGGGGACCAGCACGGCGTTTGTCGATGTCAACCATGATGGTTGGCTTGACCTCTACGTGTGCAACTATGTCACATTTGGGTACGACACGCACCGTCCCTGCTATCATTCCAGTGGCGCGGTTGGCTATTGCGGACCACAAAGCGAAACGCCGGTTTCCGATCGCTTGTTCATAAACAATCAGGACGGCACTTTTCAAGATGTCTCCGCTCAATCCGGAATCGCCCGAGTTTCGGGACCTGGACTAGGCGTTCTCTGTCGCGACTTCAACCGGGACGGGTGGATCGACATTTATGTCGCCAACGACGCGGCAGCCAATCAACTGTCGATGAAGCTTTGCTACGTGGTTGTGCATGCAATGCCGACGGACTCGTTGAAGGTAGCATGGGTGTCGATGCCGCTGACATTGATGGGGACGGTGATGATGACTTGATCATGGGGCACTGGGCTGAGGAAACCAACACGGTTTTCATTAACCTCGGCGATGGCAATTTTGAAGATCAAACCAAGGCATTCGGCTTGGGAATACCGAGCATCGGCTACACCGCCTTTGGAACGGCGTGGTTTGACTATGACAACGATGGCTGGCTCGACCTATTCATGGCCAACGGCGCCACCAATTTTGTAGAGAAACAGCAACGCAGTGGACAAGAATACCCGTTACAGGAAGTAAACCAATTATTTCGCAATAAAGCCGGAACTCGATTTGAAGACATGACCGAAGTCGCTGGCTCGTTATGCGCAGGCGTTGAAATTAGTCGCGGCACCTCCTTCGGCGATATCGACAATGATGGCGATATCGATATTTTAGTTGGCAACAACACAGGCCCCGCACGACTGTTCCTCAATAACGTAGGTACCGAAAATCATTGGCTGGGAATCCAACTCACCTCCCACAAGTCAACCGCTCCTGTTGTCCAATGTCGTATTAAGATCGAACAAGCAGGCCAAAGTGTGAAATGGCGAGTCCCACGCACTGACGGTAGTTACTTATCCGCGAATGATGCTCGGGTCATCGTTGGCTTAGCAGATTGCAATAAATCGGCCACGGTGACGGTTTATTGGCACGATGGGCGTGTCGAGCGTTGGTCTGACCAATCCGTAAACCAATATCTGACACTGCAGCAGCAAACTGGCGCGGAGGTGACCAATGGTCCATGATCGTCGGTTGCCAGTCAGGTCATATCCCAAACCATTCTTACGCCTAGCAGCACTAGGGTTACTGGGACTATTGGCTCTCATCACTGGCTGTGATTCCAAACCAGATATGCCCGACGGCGTACAACTCATTGAAAAGCCGGCTCTTGGGAATCTAGACCCAACCGCGCAGAAAACACTTTCAGCGCTGACAAAAGAGTTACTACAAAGTCAATCTTTTGAGGGAACACCGCTTACGTTTGCAGAACTCGCCAAACAATATGCAAATGTCGGTGACGCTTTTCAAAGCTACGACATTATCGACCAAGCAATTGTTTGCTACCAAAATGCCATCATCCTCGATGAAGCAGCACCGGCGAAATGGCATTATCACTTGGCTCAATCGTTGCGCAAACACGGCGAGTTTGCGACCGCTGTAGCACAATATAAAATTGCAATCACACTACTAAACAAACAAAAAGGCACCAGCAAACAAAAACTTGCCGCGCTGTTTCACTTAGGTGAATGCCAACTAGAACTCACGCTTGACGACGATGCTCGCTCTTCATTTCAAACAGCATTAAAGGTCGGTCCGAGTATCGATGATGCGGTCTTCCATCTTGCCCTAGGAAAAACATATCTGCAGAGTAACCCGAGTGCAGCAATTACCCATTTATTGAAGGCATTGGAATCATCACCACGAGCGACCAACGTCCATTACAGTTTGATGATGGCATACCGCAAAGTAAAAAACATGCGACAGGCCAAGTACCACCAGGAGCAATATCAAAACGGCGAAGGTGTGGTTGCGCTAGCGGATCCTTTTCAAGCACGACTCGAAGAGTTGAAACACACCGCGCGATCTTTCCGGATTCGCGGTGACAATTATTTATTCAAACAGGGCAACGCTACAGCGGCACGCGACAATTACATCAAAGCGATTGAACTTGATCCCACCGATCCAACGTTGTATTTGAATCTGGGTGTCGCTTATTTACGATTAGCGGACAATGAAAAAGCCAAAGACTATTTTTTAAAGACCTTAGAATTAACGCCAAAGAATTCTCTTGCACTGGCGAACCTCGGCATCATTGCTCAAGCGGCCGGAAACGCAGACGAGGCCATAAAGTTGTTAAGCCAAGCAGCAAAACTAGGCCCGAACAACCACATCATTTTGGCGAAATATGGTGACGCTTTGTTTGAGAAAGATTTAACGGAGCAAGCATTACAGCAATATCTCCTGATTCTCCAACGGGAACCTGCCAACCAAAAGATGCTGACTTCGGTAACCAAATGTTACCTGCAGCTAGGCCAATTCTCCCAAGCACAAACACACCTCAAATCAGCACTGACTATTTATGAAGACGATGTACCATTACAGCTCATGGCAATTCTTGCGATGTCCGCTTCAACGGATGAATCCAAGCGTAATCCTCAGCAAGCACGTCTACTATTAGAGAGTATCGACAGCAATAGTTTTCCGGCGGAGCATGCTGCTGCGAGCGCCATGGTCGCAGCATCCACGGGTGATTATAAAAAAGCGACCGCACACCAAAATCTGGCAATTAAGCAAGCAACCCATCAGCAGCGAACAGATCTACTGCCGCAACTGCAAACAAATCTACTGCGGTACCAACAACAAATGCTGCCGACCGTTAACTAGCGAATAATGACTTATCGTAACGGGCTACCAGCTCAATCAGCAGCAGCGGCGGCGACAACCTCAGCGGCGTTGTCATTGAAATAATCTCGACACCCGCTACAGCAAACGTAATAAGTCTTCCCGTTAAACATCACGGGAATCGTGCCTTTACCTCCGGACACAATACACTCAATCATCGTAGCACCGCCGCCGAACATGCTTCCCTTTCGAGTCGATCCTAATTCACCCAATCGCGTGTACAGCGTTCCCGTTAATAGTTTTTCATACATCACAATCATGCGTTTGCCGGCGGCTACAATTCGAATCGAAATGCGACCCACCACTTGATTTTGTGGATCCTTATTCACTAGAACTAGACGACCACTGTCGTCAAGCTTGCCCGCAAATTGAAGCTCAACACCTTGGGGTGTTTTTACAGTTGCCACAAACGCACCCTGCTGTTGGGCAGCTCGCAATTCCAATTGCCTGACAAACTTGCCCTTAACGCTTTTCTGCACAATGGCTGCGCCCTGTTTATCAAATTGCCACACCCATTCACTCTCTTCAATCCAGGCGCCCTGCGTTGAGCCACGTCGCACTTGACCGGCCCCTTTCCATGTTCCCACATAATCTTGCAGTGCCGCGAGCGATTTCTTACCGCGCGATTGATCGTCGGCTACCTCGAGTCCACCGACATTCGTTGCTAGGAACAAAACGGCCAGTGCGGACAGCCAAATATTTTTTCTCTTTGCGATCATTTTTACCCTCATTCAAATAACACAACGCTCGCCGTATACCCATGTATATGATTTTCGCCGCCAACCGGGCCAATTTCACCTTGAGCAAAAAACCCAGCCAATGGAATCTCACCAACCGTCTCTTTTATAACCCCAGCATCATGATCGGGTTCCGCAAACAATTTGGTACCACGGCCATTACAGGTAAATACTAACCCACCTTTGACTTCAGTGGATTCATTTTTTGTCAGCAATTGTCGTAATTCATTGCTGGCTGAACCTTCGTCGCGGACTTGAAATTGAACCGACTGGCCGACCTTGAAATAATCATTGACAACAACAGCTCTACGGTCGGTATCTATACCCATCACATTACGAATCAAGAAATCCCCCATTTCGTAATCATCTTGATACTCACTAATAACGCGGCCCAAGAAAAATCCTTTACTCATTAATTCCTTGTCACTGGTCGGCAATCTCATAAACATTTCTTCCAACACCTTCATTGCTGGTTTTCCGCCCAGTTCGAGTACCAAATTCTGTTCGACTTTCGTGACAACCAGCCGATCTCCAATTGGTCGGCAGCCTTGGGAAACAACGCTATGAACTTTAACTCCACCATCGATCAGCAACCCTGCTGCCCCTTCGCAACACACGGTGCCGTTAACTAGCACTAAATTTTTCCCTGGTTGTTGAAATCCCGATGCCATACCACCTAACACTCGCAACTCCGGACAATCTTCTGCTAATTGAGACAACAACAGATCGGCTGGAAAGCTGAAGGGTTCACCTAGGACAATCAATGCCGATTCTTGACGCACAGTGATCTGCTCAAATGGTAATTCTTCCGTGCCTGATATAATTCCACCAGCGGAAACACGTTCCAATAATAAATGGGCCGTTTCAATTTTTGAGTCCGGCAATGCAGCAGCCCAGATAGTAATCGCCGGGTCCCCTTCAATTTCGCGACCACCACTGACAATGCTGTCGCCCACGCAACCAATCATATTGATCGGTTGTAACTTTTCTTGAATCGCATCCGCTATGTCTTGAAACTCTTCTGCAAAATGGGGAGATACAAATACAATCGCAATGTCGGGGGAAACGGCGATGTCTGAGATAAGTGTCTGACAACACTTTTCAACTTCCTCGGTCCAATTTGCATTGGTGATCAAAGCGTTACTAAATTTGTTAGCCATATGATTATTTTTTAGATGTCAGGGGAAAAACAAACGGCGGGAGAACGCTTGTCAGTCGGGGTAGTTATATTGTTCGCTGTCCGGATTAAAATCATCATTGGTTAAGCCAACATTTAGTTTGATATCTGTATAAATATACTCTTCCGTTAACGGTGGTTCTCCACCAGTAATTTCCGGCCACATCCAAGACGCCAAGCGAACAGGAATATTGCGTTGTAAATCGATATCGACTTCGACAATGTGAAAGATGAAATGTTCACGTTCAATTGGATGGACGACTCGAATTCGTTGACAAGCAACACCTGCCGACTGTACTTCGGACAACTCTACTTCGCATTCATCATATGTTCGGTCGTGCAAAGTCTGTTGAATCAACATTGTCATCAAGTACTGGATGCCAGTTTCCGCAATCGAATAGCGACTACCCATCATCGCAATAAAACCGTCATGTGGCTGGATAACGCGGAATCGACTTAACAACCCACTACCTTACCCAAATTACCTCTCGTCCGCGGACGGCGGACGGTTCGCTGAAACGAACATACACCGACAAGGGTTGATTTTCAAACTCATTGCGAATTTTGGCGTGGATTGTGTTCTTCTCGGTCAGAACTTCACCGATTCGTTCTTGGCGGGTTAAGGTAGCTGTGTAATCCGTAATGGTTTCGTTTATATGTTTCAATGAATCGCGGGCAATCAATAATACCGAATCCATTGGATGTTCGTTCTTCGTTAATTCCGTATCACTTATTGGCTTAACATTTTTGATATGTTGATCGCGTTTACGATCATCGGCTTCACGTTGTACCTGTCGATTGCGTTCAATACGGAGATTGTTAGCAAACCATCCGCCGGAAATTACAACAACAACCAGCACTAGCAAACTAATTTTCTTTGCGCGTGACATCTTAAATTTTACAAACGATGGGGCCACAAAAATATCTCAATCGTGAGGGTAAAAACAGGCTATTTCAGCGTACAACACATGATAACAGATATCGACCCTAAGTCATCCGCTGAGACTGTTGTGTGAGGGCTGAAACGAAAACATACTGCAAGGATCTCACTACGAGTTTAACGAGAACCAATAATTTGGTATCTTCATAGGTAGATAATCAATTGCACCAACATGATTGAAAACTATGTCATCTAACAAAATTCGCTGGGGGATTATTTCCACAGCTAAAATCGGTATGAAACAAGTCATTCCGGCAATGCAACAAAGTGAATGTTGCGACATTCAAGCCATCGCTTCACGGACGCAGGAATCGGCCGACGCTGCGGCCAGCTCGCTAGGGATCCCCAAAGCATATGCGAGCTATGAGGCGTTGCTGGCGGACCCTGAAATCGATGCTATCTATAATCCATTGCCCAACCACCTTCACGTACCCATATCCATCGCTGCTCTAGAGCACGGCAAACATGTACTTTGTGAAAAACCAATTGCCCTGACCAGTGTTGAAGGACAATTACTTGTAGACGCCGCTCAGACGCACCCCGAATTGAAAGTCATGGAGGCGTTCATGTATCGCCACCACCCGCAATGGCAAAAAGCACGTGAGCTTGTCCGTGATGGTAGTATCGGCACACTTAAAACAATCAACTCGCTATTCTCATACCACAACATGGATGCGAATAATATTCGTAATCGAGCGGACCTCGGCGGCGGCGGATTGATGGACATCGGCTGTTATCCTATCAGCCTGTCTCGCTTTATATTTGGAGCTGAACCACTGCGTGTGTCCGCCATAGCTGAATTTGATCCAAACTTCAAAACGGATATCCTTTCGAGTGCGATCATGGATTTTGGCAACGGCACGTCAACATTTACATGCTCGACACAAATGGCACCTTACCAACGAGTGCAAATCTTTGGTGACCGTGGCCGCGTTGAAATTGAAATCCCGTTTAATGCACCGCCCGATAAACCGTGCCGCCTGTGGTTTCAAAATGAAGATGCTATGATCGAAGAAATCGAGTTCGATATTTGTGACCAATATACAATCCAGGGAGATTTGTTTTCCCGCGCGATCCTTGATGACACTGCTGTCCCTACGCCGATTGAAGACGCCGTCGGTAACATGCAGACTATCGAAGCGATATTTCGCGCTGCCGAATCCAATCGATGGGAACCGCTCGCAAACGCTGACGACAACGAATAATCTTTCTCCATCAACAAACCAATCCTAATGTCTCGACATGAACCATAGCATCCATCAAAGTGATCCTGCACTCGTGAGCGGAATGTCTCGGCGGCGGTTATTACAGCGCAGTGGCACTGGATTTGGGATGCTTGGATTAGCAAGCCTATTTGGTGACGCGGGTATGCTCAGTGGCCAGCAACCTAAGGCGGTCAAGACACCGTTGTCGCCCAAGAAACCGCACTTTCCGGCAAAGGCCAAGCACGTCATCCACATTTTTTGTAACGGTGGCCCGTCGCATGTCGACACCTTTGACCCCAAGCCTGAGTTGACCAAACACGGCGGCAAACCGTTACCCTATAGCAACCTACGAACTGAACGAAAAACGGGAGTTTGCTTTCCCTCACCTTTTAAATTCAAACGCTACGGTGAGAGCGGCATTGAAGTCAGTGAATTATTTGAAAAAACCGCGGCACACATCGACGACATCTGTGTGGTGCGAAGTATGCATGCCGATGTCCCCAATCATGAACCGTCATTATTGCTAATGAACTGTGGGGAGTCCATTTTAGCACGGCCCAGTGTTGGCTCTTGGATCACCTATGGGTTAGGAACAGAAAATCAGAATTTACCAGGCTTCATCGCGATGTCTCCTAAGGGCTATCCCATCAAAGGTGCTCAAAACTGGCAGTCCGCATTTTTACCTGGGATTTACCAAGGCACGTTTATTGATAGCCAACATCGCAGTGTCGACAAACTAATTCAAAACATCAAAAACAAATCTATCAATCTTAAAGACCAACGTCGACAACTCGACGCCTTGCGTGCCCTGAATGAATTGCACTTGGAACAACGCGGCGAAGATGCAGAACTTGATGCACGCATCGAAAATTATGAATTAGCATATCGCATGCAAATGGAAGCCAGTGACGTCTTTGATGTGTCCGATGAACCGGCTCACGTTTTATACAATTATGGCCCCGGACATCCCGCTCGTCAGATGTTGATCGCCCGTCGACTTGTAGAACGCGGAGTACGATATGTACAACTTTGGCACGGACAAGGACAACCATGGGACAATCATGATGACATCGAAAAGAACCATCGGCGTTTAGCAGGAGAGCAAGACCGCGCGATCGCTGCTTTGTTGTCTGATCTAAAGCGACTTGGCTTGTTTGAAGAAACGTTGATCATTTGGGGTGGCGAGTTTGGACGAACACCGACCGTTGAATTACCACAAGCAGGTGCCAACCAAGGACGTGTAAATGGCCGTGACCATAATCACTGGGGCTTCAGCATGTGGCTTGCCGGTGGAGGTATTCAAGGAGGCCAAGTCTATGGTGGGACCGATGATTTTGGTTTTCGAGCAGAAGAAAATCCGGTACACGTACACGACTTGCACGCCACAATGATGCATCTGTTGGGGTTTGATCACAAACAACTAACATATCGCTACGCGGGCCGAGATTATCGACTCACCGATGTTCACGGTGATGTAAAAACCGATTGGTTAGCATAATCGCCAATCACAAAATCGATGCTGTCGCTGAGAGACTCTAATCGCGATAATTAAATTCATTGGTCATCAACAACAACTGTGCCAACTGTTGCCAAACTTGACGGCTATCTTCGCTAGACGCTGCGGCTTGTTCAACAAACTGGCGACTCACCTCGAATTCAGCAGGGCTCGGCAACCGCTGGAAAAACTGCTGGTACAAATACTCTATGCGGTCGGTTTTGGCAATCGACTGGAATGTACCACTCGCCACAAACCGCTGGACGCGTTGCAACACGGCCGGCGAATTCATCAGAAACAACGCTTGTTGAGGGACGGTCGTATTGGAACGCTGTGCGTTATGCTGATCTGGGTTCGGGAAATCAAACACTCGCAGTAAATTCGGTAAATCTTGACGGTCAATAAATGTGTACACCGCTCGCCGCCGGATCGTCGTCGAATTCGTTAGGTCCTCCGACAATCCACCCATTTTTAGGTCTAACTCGCCGAGGACCGCTAGCATCGAGTCGCGCTGAATTTCATATTCCAATCGCTGACGATTCATACGCCAATACAATCCGTTTTCCGAATCAATTTCGCTGGCGTCTGCACGATAATTTGAGGACTGTCGATATGTCGCGGACAACAACATTTCGCGATGAACTGCTTTCATGGACCACTGATGCTCTAACAATAAATTGGCTAAGTAATCCATCACATCCAACTGCACAGGTTTTGGGCACCGTACACCAAAGTCACTTGGAGTGACCACCATCGATGAACCAAAGTGATGCATCCACAGCCGATTCACTAGAACTCGACGGGTGAGTGGATTATTGGGCGACGATAAATCTTGAGCAAGTTCGAGGCGGCCACTGCCATTTTTGTATGGCTCCCGTTCGGGTCCGGCCAACACATATAAAAACTGTCGGGGAACCGCGTCGCCTTTACGAGCCGCTTGCCCGCGAATGAACACTCGGGGGTCATAGGGATTCGGGTTTTCCTGAAGCACCATTGCTCGCGGAGGGTTGCCCGGCGAAAATGCTTTGTGCTTGTCGATTTTGCTTACCAAAGGCGCCCGTTTGTTGGTATCGTCACGATTATAGAACTGCGCGACATTTTGCAGCGTTACGTCCGTTGGCGTACCTGCGGCCGTAACCAGTTGATACACTTGCTGTTGGGCAGCCGTTAGTTCTTCACCCGCTGACGTAGCTTGCAGGTGTAATTCCTGTAATAAATCTCCATAGAAACGTGCGAGTTGAATTTTATTAACTGTGGGGTTCGCGATAAACCGCTGTTTAATAACAGGATTTATTTGTCCCGTTTTTGTACCCTCTTCCAATTCGGTAATCTTTTGCTTGACCACCATCGCTGCGGCAGCAAACTCTTTGTCACCCACCGTTGCCAAGGCCTTCAGAACCCCGAGCACTGGATGATTCACTTGTGCTCGTTCCACTAACCACGCGCGCCATGCTTTAATCTGACCTTGGCGGATATGAATCGATTCTACCGTAAGAAAATCCAACCCTTTTATTTGTTCATCATTCGGATTTCCCACTGCCCTGACCCAATATTCGGTCAGTTGGTTGCGAAATGTTTTGCGAAATTCAGCGGCGCGACCTCGATCATAATTATCAATCTCGGCCTGAATTTTGGCCAATTCTTTGCTAAATTCAGCGAAGCCAATGGTGTCTTCTTCGCTCTGAATCAAAGGCAACTCCGCGGGTTTGTTTGAACTAGCAAACACTCCGAAAAGTGAATAATAATCTTCCGTTGCTACCGCATCGTACTTGTGGTCATGGCAACGGGCGCAAGCCACGGTCAGACCGAGTACTCCGCGAGTCACAGTGTCAATTTTGTCATCAACGTCCAACTGTTGATTGCGATACTGTCTACCAACGGTCAAAAAGCCCATTGCCGCGAGGTCTCGTTTATCCTCAAGCTCTAACAAGTCAGCTGCCAGCTGCTGTTGCACAAATTCATTGTACGGTCGGTCTTCGTTCAACGCACGGATAACATAATCGCGATACGTATAGGAAAACGGAAACCGACGTTCACGCATAAAGTTGTAACCAACGGTGTCACTATAACGAGCGATATCGAGCCAATGTCGTCCCCACCGTTCGCCCAATTGAGGCATCGCCAATACTCGATCAACCATCCGCTCGTAGGCACTCGGTTGTTTATCATTGACAAACTGCGTGACTTGCTCCGGCGTCGGAGGTAACCCGACCAAATCAAACATAACACGGCGAATTAACGTCCGACGGTCTGCTCTGGGTGAGGGTGCAAGACCGGCAGCTTCAAGCTTCGCCAAAACAAAATAGTCCAAGCGGTTTTCGGGCCATTGTTGAGCTTGTACTGTAGGAATCGCTTGTTGCTGCACTGGCTGAAAGGACCAATGTTGTTGTCGAATTGTGTCGTACGTAGCGGCGCCGGCAATCATGGCTTGCTCACCGCTGGGCCACGGCAGCTTCATGGCAACCCATTGCTTCATCGCTGCAATCTCGGTGTCGGATAACTTACCGTCGGGTGGCATCTTCACCTCGCCGGCGTAGGAAAGCACTTGGGCGAATTTTGCTTCTGCGGCACTCTGAAAAATTGCTGCGCGTGAATCCAACCGCAATTCAGATTCTTGCACGTCCGCTCCATGGCACTCGATACAATGAGAGATTATTAAAGGCCGAATCTTATTCTCAAAAAACTCAACCTGTTGCGTGGAAAACTCTAGCGGTTCATCAGCGCGAATAACAACGGTGGTGCTGACACATAAAACTACAGTCAAAAGCAGAAATGTGGTTTTCAGATTCATTTTAAAACTCATGTCGATCCGCCGTCTTGGGCACCTATCCTCATCACGCACTCAACTGACGCTATGTGCTAGAGGTTCTCGGGCGAGTCCCAGCATTAAATTCACAACCGTTAACTCGGCCATCTTCCGTCGAGTCTGCATCGTAGCACTTCCAAGGTGCGGAGTGATTGTTACATTATCGAGCGTTAGTAGTTCATGATCGCGTGGCAACGGTTCAGGATCCGTAACATCCAGACCAGCTGCGTATATTTGTTTTTCACGTAACGCTACAGTCAATGCCTCGGTGCAAACAACAGGGCCGCGAGCTACATTTACTAGAACCGCTGAGGTTTTCATCGCAGCGAGTTGTTGTGCACCAATCAAACCGATCGTTTCATCAGTGAGAGGACATATCACAATCACAAAATCCGACCGCTGCAATAATTCCTCTAAACTGGCATAGGTCAAATTCAATTGATCGGGATTGTCCGCAAGCTGTGTCCGTTTGTGATATAAAATCTCCATATCAAAAGCTGCACAGCGGCGGGCAATTTGGTATCCAATACGCCCTAAGCCAATAATGCCAACCGTTTGATGATGCACTTCGGTGCCAAGCATATAAGCTGGATCAAACACCTTAAATTCACTACACCGTGCGTATTGGTCACCTTCACACACTCGTCGTGCCGCCGCCAACATCAACGTCAGCGCCATGTCTGCCGTAGTGCTTGTTAACACATCGGGAGTATTGCCCACCGAAATTCCCAATTCAGTCGCTGCGGCGACTTCGATATGATCCACCCCGACACCATAATTGCTAACCACCTTTAGCTGTGGGAAATTCGCCATATGGGCAGCGGTAACAGCATGGTGTCCAAACGTCAAAATGCCATCCACTGAAACATCCACTGGGCCATCGATCGTCGCCCACGGAAGTCGTTCAATTTTCCCTTCCAATAGTTCGTACAGATTATCCGATAGCTTGTCATCTGAAATAACTCGAGGCAAAGATGGACTCAACGGATCAACTTTCAATATTAGTGGTAGTGGGAACAGATATTTCATTTTATCACAGCAGCCTCCGCCGCGTGCAATCTAAAGTATACTGATATTCTGATCACAAACCATCTAACGACAAATAACCTAACAAGCGACACAAATGCACATGACATCTTTCACCAAATCTCTTCGGCTTCTGGCAGTCGCTTTACTTTTCACGCTGAATGGATGGCTTGCATCTGCAACCTCACTTGCTGATGATCGCCCAAATTTTGTCGTTATCATCGGCGATGATATTAGCTGGAATGATTATGGTACCTATGGCCACCCCCATATTCAAACTCCACATGTTGACCAACTGGCAAAAAACGGTGTCCGGTTTGACCTCGCCTTTTTAACAACGAGTTCCTGTAGTCCCAGTCGCTGTAGCATCATGACGGGTCGCTATCCACATTCCACTGGTGCTGGTGAACTACACCAACCATTGCCTGCTAATCAAATCATCTTCCCCCAACTATTAAAAGCCGCTGGATATTACACCGCCGCATCTGGAAAATGGCATCTTGGTACCGCCCCGCGTAAACACTTTGACGCGATCACCAATGGCAAGCCTAGCGGATGCGAACAATGGGTCAGCACGCTGAAAAATCGAACGCCTGACAAACCGTTTTTTATGTGGTTCGCTTCCTACGACGCTCATCGAAGCTGGTCACCTAACGCCATTGAAAAGCAGCATAAACCAAGTGACATTGTAGTGCCGCCCTATTTGCCAGACACTGATCGCACTCGATCCGATTTAGGTCAATATTATGACGAAGTCAGTCGCATGGACGAGTACGTTGGCAAAGTTGTTGCCGAACTAACACGGCAAGGGGAATTAGACAACACATTTATTTTAGTTATGGCAGACAACGGTCGGCCATTTCCACGCTGTAAAACAACGCTCTACGACAGTGGCATCCGTACACCCTTCGTCGTACATTGGCCCAGTAAAATCAAAACGGGGTTGGTGAACAAAAACTTAGTAAGCAGCGTTGATATCGCCCCCACCATACTCGAACTTGCTGGAATCAATAACTCCGCAAATCCAAAAGATACATTTCAAGGTAAATCATTTGTTCCGTTATTGGATGCAACGGGGCAAAGTACACGAGAATACGTTTTTGCTGAACACAATTGGCATGATTACGCTGCACATGAGCGAAGTGTGCGCGACAAACGATACCTTTATATACGTAACTCATTCCCCGAATTCCCAGCCACCCCGCCAGCCGACGCCGTCCGCAGTTTGACGTATGACGCAATGCAGCAGTTAGAATCCGAGGGAAGATTAGCTCCCGAACAGAGGCAGTGCTTTGTTGTCCCTCGAACTGCGGAGGAATTATACGACCTTGAACAGGATCCTTATTCGCTTAACAATCTTATCGCCGAACCAACGGCAGTTGCTGCCAAATCAAGACTCAGTGGTGAGCTCGACAAGTGGATTACCCGCACCGATGACAAAATCCCCACGCCACTTACACCTGACCAGTTTCACCGTCGCTTAGGCACTAAACTCACGGCGGCAATAGTCTTGCACGACAAGTCTGGACTACAGCCTATTGCACCCATCGCCCGCAAGATTCCACCAACAGGTATCCAAGTAGACGCTGACGTCATCACCAAATTCAAGTCGAGGCTCGCCGCACTCAACATTGCAATGCAGTTACCACAAATCCCTAGAACGGTAATCCATGATGTACGGAGTAATGTTGCCTCAAAATCCGTCAACCTGTCTGCTGACATCCAAACACTTATCGAAAGCGTTGAGCTAGCTGTTGAATTCACCGAATTTTATTCACCGGGACAAATCGCAGTTGCTGAAGCGGTTTTAACTGAGGCAGAGCGGCGAGTCGAATTGCTCGCATCCGGCAAACAAGATTGGCACCAAGCTCACGGTCTGGTTGTCCGCGGTTATTACTCTAGTATTGATGGCTCAGCGCAACCCTACGGATTGGAAATCCCAGCAGCCCTCAATTTAACCAAATCAGTACCGCTTTATGTTTGGCTACATGGCCGTGGAGATAAAACAACGGACATGCATTTCATCCATCAACGGATGACACGTGCGGGCCGTATTGCGCCAAACAATGCCATCGTCGTGCACCCGTTTGGACGCCATTGCATGGGTTTTAAATCAGCTGGTGAAATTGACGTGCTTGAATGTGTTGAACACGTAAAACAACACTACAACATTGATGCCCAGCGAATCGTGTTGATGGGTTTTTCGATGGGTGGAGCGGGAGCATGGCATGTTGGTGCACATTATGCTGACCACTGGGCCGCCATCTCACCTGGCGCAGGATTCGCTGAAACCAAAGAGTATATAAAGCTCAAACCCGAAAACTACCCAACTCCGTACGTGCAAACTTTATGGGGAACTTACGATGTCCCATTATATGTCCGCAATTTGTTTAATGTTCCGGTCGTCGCTTATAGCGGTGAAATCGACAAACAAATACAGGCAGCGCAAGTCATGGAGCGGGCATTTATTACGGAAGGTCAAACGTTAACACATATCATTGGGCCCAAAATGGGGCATCGCTATGCTCCTGAATCACTCGCCGACATTATGCAGCGTATGCAACAGGCGGCAAGTGCCGGCCAACTGAATATTCCCGACGAAGTCCACTTGCAAACGAGGACACTGCGATACAACCGCATGCACTGGGTGCAAGCATTGCAACTCACTCAGCACTGGCTCGACTCTCGTATCGATGGGAAGATCCGTGATAATGGAGTCGTCGATATTCAAACCAAAAATATCACCTGTCTCCAAATCGAGAAGAAAATATTTGGGCCTCCAGGTCCTCTTAGAAATGTCATTATTGATGGCAACTCTATCTCGCTGCCCGAAAAACAACCCGAGGCAACGATCGTTTTCACTCAGGTTGACAACAAATGGAAACTGGGCGATCACCGCGCCGCCGGTCTTTCCAAAGGACCACAACTACAAGGCCCAATTGACGACGCTTTTTTAGATCCTTTTTTGGTGGTTTTGCCCAGCGGAGTATCAAAAAGCCCCCAAGTCGAACGTTGGATCAAATTTGAGTTGCAACATTTTCTTAACCGATGGCGATCACTGTATCGCGGTACACCTCGCATCAAATTAGACAAATTCGTCACGAAGGAAGATCAGAAAAATTACAATCTAATTCTATGGGGTGATTTTCAAACTAATTCATTGCTCAAACAACTACTCTCAAATTCGTTCGCAAAAGCTGGTGTGATTCAATGGGATGCCAAGCAATTACATATCAACAATAAAGATTATGATGCCCAGACACACGTACCTATTTTAATTACTCCCAACCCGACGGCGGCTGGAAAGTACGTTGTCATCAACAGTGGTCCAACACACCGTGAAGGCCACGATCGCACCAACTCACTACAAAATCCCAAACTGCCCGATTGGGCCGTAGTCGATATCACCACGGTCCCCAATGATGTTGTCCCCGGTAAGATCGTCGACGCTGGGTTTTTTGACGAATACTGGAAATACAAATAGCCCGATGCCTACTTCACTAGATTGTCATCTTGCAAGCTCAGCTGAAATAGCGGCGGCATTCCGCAATGTCCATGAATTTTGGGGCGGTGATTCCCAAATTGACGAATACGTCAAACAGCGTTTAGCTTCGCGTCATCATCAACGCGCTACTTGGTACGTCGGTTGTGTTGACGGCACAGTGGCATGCTCACTTGGCGCCTTTCCCTTCGAACTTGGCCTTGCTGATTCCATTGAACGGGCAATCTTTATCGGGTGCGTTCACACTCGACCAGAAGATCGCGGACAAGGTTTTGTACCCCAGTTATTTGAGTTTGTAGAAAACGCGGAGCAACAGGCGGGCGTTAAATGGAGCTTGTTGTTCTCGGATATTTCGGCGGGATACTATGAGCGGTTAGGCTATCAAATCAGCACCGCTCCCAACATCTGTATTAAACCGAACAAGTCCGTTGCGGAAAGCGACTGTTTCGCGTTACGGCCATTTGATTGCACCCAATACCTCCAAACACTTTCTAATATTTATCAACAGCACTTCCAGGGAAAGCCTTTTTTTGTTCATCGTAACGACGATCATTGGGACCACATCGTCCAGCAACATAAAGATGACCAGTGGTTTTGGCTATGTAATGACACCGGTGAAACAGTCGGTTATATATTACTGCAAACTTTTCAAGGGAATACCGTGCTCAAGGATTTCGCGCTACAGAATCCTACCGCCGAGCAACTTCGATACTGTCTCGCAACATTAAGTCATTTCTGCCACGAACAACAAACCGATGAAATCATCGGCTGGTATCCCAAGTTGGCCAAACCGGCTGAACCAACAGTTCAGCATACGGCAGACAACATGGATGGGTACTATTACTGTGACCGCAAGACCGAAATTGCAATGATCAAATCACTTACACAAAGCGATGACAATAACACCTCAGCGGAAGTGCTGATAAACCATTTAGATACAATCCGTCACGTCGACCACGTGTAGTTGCCGCGAATAATCGCGTTAAACATCTGACGAGTGTTTTGCTTGTTGGTCTCCAACACCTTAAAATCAAATATAGTGTAGCCCACCAATCGTTATTTTTTCTATGTTTCAAATCAGGAATAACCTATGCGAAGTTTCTCATTAATCCTTGCAGTCCTGTTAGCCTTAATACCAACAATCATCATCGCGCAACCTCTTCCCAACACAGAGGCGTTAAAGCTCGAAGGCGATATCGCATCGCACCTAGTGGACGGCGTAGACCGGTTTTTATTAAAGCAACTCGAACACTCGATTACAGCCCGTAGTCGATATTGGAATCGCGACACGTCATCGGCAGCCGCTTACACCAAATCCGTTGCGGCCAATCGCACACGACTTGCGGAGATCACCGGCGTCGTCGATACCCGCATTGCCTTTGATGATCTAGAAGTTATTGGCAGCACAACGGATGGACCAGTGCAAGGAAGAAGTGCTGCCTTCGAAGCCATTAAAATTCGCTGGCCCGTCATCCGCAATATCCATGGTGTTGGATTATTGCTAAACCCGACAAAACCAAATGGCAAATATGTAATCGCTGTTCCCGATGCGGATCACACGCCGGAAATGATTTCTGGACTCGCTCCAGGACTCGATGTTTCACAACAATACGCGCGACATCTTGCCGAAAATGGCTTTACGGTTTTAGTGCCCACATTGATCAGCCGTGAGTATGCCGCACGAAACGGCCGCGCTAAGATGACGAGCCGTGAGTTTTTGTATCGTAGCTCTTTCATCCTCGGGCGGCATTTAATCGGCTATGAAGTCCAAAAAATACTGGCGTTGGTAGATTGGTGTAGTTCCAGAAACAACGATGACGCGAGCATTGGAGTCATTGGTTGGGGTGAAGGCGGTTTATTATCGCTGTACAGTGCCGCCCTCGACGAACGCATCGATGCGGCCTGCGTAAGCGGGTATTTTAATTCACGGCAAACCATGTGGTCCGAGCCAATTTCCCGTAACGTATATGCGCTGCTCGACCAGTTTGGCGATGCTGAATTAGCAACACTCATTGCACCACGAAAACTAGTCATCGAAGCTGCCGCTGGTCCAGAATTGGAATTAGCCGGCGGTGGTGGAGCTCCTGCAAAGTTAGCTTCACCACCTCTTCCCATGGTCCAAGCTGAAATGGCACGCGCCATTGAACTTATCGACACACCAGATTTGTCACCGTTTAATCTAATCATCACAAAGGATGGTCAAGGTGATTTTGGTAGTCAAAACTCACTGAGACAGTTTGCCAAAGACCTCGGCCAAACTGCGGATTGGTCGGCGGAGTCTGTTGAGTTAAGAATGTCGGACAATCAAGTCGATGCTAAAAAACGCGAAGCTGCACAAATGAGCGAAATTGACCAACATAACCAATGGCTACTATCGGAAAGCCATTTTGTGCGAAAAGATTTTATGAAGAACCTCGACACAAGTTCCGTGGCAGCCTATGAAAAGTCCGCAGAATGGTATCGAGATTATTTTCGCGAAGAAACAATCGGCCATTTTGAACTCGATCTTTTACCGCCGAACACTCGCTCGCGCTTAATTGAAAAGAACGATAAATGGTCGCGTTATGAAGTTGTACTGGACGTATTTGAGGATGTGATCGCATACGGATTACTGACACTACCGACTGGCATTAAAGCGGACGAAAAACGACCTGTTGTCGTTTGCCAACACGGTCTAGAAGGCCGCCCGGACGATGTTATTGGGGAAAAGGGTTACTATGCCTATTCTGGGTTCGCCACGGCCTTGGCCGAACGTGGCTTCATTACATTTGCACCGCAGAACCTATATATTTTCACAGATCGATTTCGAACTCTGCAACGAAAAAGCTATCCTCTGCGTAAGACATTGTTTTCGACGATCGTGCCACAACATCAGCAAATCGTGAATTGGCTGAAGACACTCGATCAAGTCGATTCCAAACGAATCGCTTTCTATGGTTTATCCTATGGTGGCAAGAGTGCCATGCGAATTCCGCCGCTCGTGACGGACTATTGCTTGAGTATTTGTTCGGCTGATTTTAATGAATGGGTCTTTAAAAACGCTACCACGCAGTATACCTTCAGTTATATGTGGACCGGCGAATATGAAATCTTTGAATGGAATTTGGGCGGAACTTTTAACTACGCCGAGATGGCATATTTGATTGCACCCCGTCCCTTTATGGTGGAACGAGGACATTATGACGGAGTGGGCGAAGACCATTGGGTCGGATATGAGTTTGCCCGTGTTCGGCATATGTACCAAGCGAAACTAAAACTCAAAGACACGGCCGAAATCGAATGGTTCGACGGCCCGCACACGATCAACGGCGTCGGCACCTATCGTTTTTTACATAAGCACTTAAACTGGCCGGAACCACAAGCTAAATAAACCACATCAATATAGACACTTTTTTACCAATAACTGGAGTCCACAATGAAAACCAAATCTCTGTTCATGACCATGATATTACTTCTTGCATTGCCAAGCATTGCGCTTCAAGCACAAGAAAAGAAAGAGTGGATCTCACCGGAAGCGGCTGCCAAAGTGGTAGATTTCCAGCTGCAAGGTGAATATCACGGAAAATTTAAGGATGATTCTGGGGCCGAGAGTAGTGTCGGACTGCAGTTAATCGCACTCGGCGGTGGTAAGTTTCGTGGCGTATCCTACTTAGGTGGATTGCCTGGAGCTGGGTGGCAGCGTGGAGACATGAGCGAATCAAAGGATGGAAATCTAAATGAGCAAGGTCAAATAGTATTCAAAATAGAGGACGGCGAAGTAACTGCCACTCTTAAAGCGGGTAAGTTGACGATCACCACTGGTGATGAATCTATTGAAATGAAAAAGGTCGCACGTATAAGTCCAACCATGGGCAAAGCAGCACCTAAGGGTGCGGTCGTATTGTTCGACGGCACGAAAGAAGCAGCCAAAAACAACTTCCAACGTGGCCAAGTTGTGATGGAGAATCTACTACGTCACGATGTAGAAACCAATGCCAAATTTGGTGACCATCAATTGCACTTGGAATTCCGTTTACCCTTTATGCCTTATGCTCGAGGACAAGGCAGAGGTAATAGTGGCATGTACGTACAAGGTCGATACGAATGCCAAATTTTGGATTCGTTTGGCCTCGCAGGCGAGAACAATGAATGTGGCGGCATCTATAGCATTGCTAAACCCGCCGTCAACATGTGCCTACCTCCGCTAGTTTGGCAAACGTACGATGTTGATTTTACTGCGGCTCGCTATGATGCTGGCAAAAAGGTCAAGAACGCACGAGTTACGATTTCCCACAACGGTGTCAAGATTCACGATGATCTGGAACTGCCCAACGGTACGCCAGGCAAGCACCCCGAAGGTCCTGGTCCACAAATCCTATACCTACAAGGCCACGGTAACCCTGTTGTGTTCCGTAATATATGGGTTGTCAAAAAATAGCCCTCAATCCTTAATGCATTCATCGCACCAAAATGCGGAATCAAAACAACGGCGCATCTTAAACTCTTTGAGTTTCGGATGCACATGTTCCCAAGCGATAACTCGGTTAACGATCCAGTCATAGGTATGGGCAGCGTCAAAGTGTTCACAAGCTTTGAACTCGATTCCTAATGCCATGAGTCGTCGCGTGATTTCTACCATTTTTGCTTGCAGTTGATCGGTCGACATATCCTCGATTTTGGGGGTTTGAATCGGGGGTTCGATCAATTCATAGACCGGTATATTATTCGCTTTTTGAGATATTTCACCCATAAACTCCACCAAGCGAGGAGTCTCCTCGTCTTCCACTCGATGCAGCATCGTCTGCACCTGGAAATTTGCCATATTGCTTAGATCTTCATTGCTGGGCATGCATAGCGATAATAGATATTCACCTCGATAATCTTCCGACTCGCCAAATACTCGTGCTTGCTGTAGCTGTCTGGCAACTTTTTCCTGCATCTCGCTGGGAATATCAGTGGCCATCGGATAAGCGTCGAACTTCGTAGCGGTCGCGGCGGCATTTTCCCACGTGACATCCATTTCGCAGTCGCTAATGGTAATATCAATCAATCCATCTTCACTTTCCCAAACAAGTTGCATGCGACCTCGGTACCCGTTGGCACGACGTACTCGGACTTCTTGCGAGTCGAAATCATCGGGCACGATGTCCGCCAATCTCAAAGTGACCACTCTCCCTGTCTGCACGGGCCCCAGCAAATCAACAATTACTGGAGAGGAGTCCTTTGATTGTTCGTCAACATCTGGCAACTCAGTTGCGGCGCTATGGGCAAACTTCAATCGGCAACCGATCAGTGTTTGGACTTCGGCAGAATCCAGTTCGAAGCGAAACAACTCTGTTTCACCGGCAAGCTTCAGCCACCCATCGATGGAACTCGTCGAGGTTACATTCAATTCGCCACATTCAATCAACTCGCCTAGATAATAAATCATGGTCCATATTTCCTTTTGAGAAAAAATGGAGGCAACGCCGTGAGAAGTGCTTTCTATTGTTACAAGATATTGACTCTGAGCAAGAGCAACGCTGGCAGCTCGGTGACAAAAGAGAGAAGGCGTATCGCCATTAATCCACAGCGGGCAATAAGCGGATGTTGCGCACTTCCGCTGATGTATTCCATGATGCGATACCAAACGGCCGTACCGGTTCTTGTTCCCACCAAATATCAAATTTATGATTCGCGACTTCTATGTTGGCGAACTCTTCTCCATCAATCCAAGCAATCACCCGCTGCTCAGTCACTCGCAATCGAATCGTATACCATTGGTTATCTTTTACTTCTAAGTAGCGAGTCGTATCATTTTCGACCGCGGCCATCGTGTCGATATTTGAGAGCCCAACAACGCCACCTCCCCAGCCACCCACGATAAACGAACAATAATTATCGTGGATCGGAAAAGTAACGCCACAAAAGAAATCGTTGCCCTCTGTCCGCCGGGCTTCAAATGCGACTTCATAGTTAATTCGCGGAAAATCTCCTGCCACTTTGATGCCGGCCGCTGGTTGTCCTTTACCAATCTGAATCACACCATTGGTCACTGCCACAGTACCGTGGTTTTTAAAATCGTTTTCCTTAATCACTTTCCAACCAGTAAGCGATTTACGGTCAAACAACGACCGTTCTCCGCCCACAACCGAAGCTCGAGTTAATTCTGCCCAATGCGTCAAGCCGAAATAACCTCGTTGCGAAACTCGCTCTCCCTTGACCCAACGTACCGACTCATCCGTGAGTGTCTCAACTGCGCCCCGCAACACACCCTCCTCTAATCTCAACACCAATCGCAAAAAATGCGGCACTCGTGAAGTATCTGATGTTTGCAAGTCGCCAGCAAACTCGCCCGTAAATACGCCATTATCAAACCGCGTATGAGCAACGAGTGTTATAAATTGGCTCCCCAATTTCACCCGCACGGCTCCATCTTTGGCAATCCACAAAAACAAGCGGCGATTGCCTTCATAGGTCTCGATGCTGCCACGCCACGTTCCAGTTAGCTCCTTGGAGGGCTGAAACTTGGGCGGGAGAGTGCGACGTTGCACCAATACATTAGGTGGATCAAATTTATAATCTTCCAGCAGGACACTTAAAAGTTTCTTTACTGTTTTATGTGGCAACGAACTTGGAGTATTGCATAGACAGACAACCGCGATGCCGTGTTCTGGGACCAGTGTTAATCGAGTGGCAACTCCTGGCATCCCTCCGGTGTGGCTAACGGTTTTATAGCCAGAATCGTTTTCATCGGTGGCCCAACCCATTCCATACCCACGTCCAGCAGAAATGGGGTTGGTCGGCGCGTGTAATCGTTTAAGCGCGTCCTCATCAAGAATCGCTGTTTGCCCCTTACTAACACGACCAAGGTTGAACAGAGCAAACATCGCAAGGTCATGTGCAGAACTGTAAACAGCGGACGCCCCATCGTGGTCAAAACCATACTGCTCTACGGCTTTACCTTGCCGGTCATATTTCACGGCCGCATCGTCAACCTTCTCAGCGGGAAGCCCCACAAATGTGTTGCTCATCGCCAGCGGTTCAAAAACATCTTCCCGCATAAATTGTGCATACGGTTTTCCACTGTGCCGGCTGATCAAATAATCTAATATCCCATAGCCCAAGTTACAGTACTTATACCCCGACCCTGGTTTTGACACGGCAATCCCGTAGTGACGAATCGTGTCATCACGACTCGGTATCGCATAGTCGTCATCTTGATAATAAAATTGATAATGCAATCCGATGCCTGACGAATGGTTCAGCAAATTATTCACACTCACATCAGCGGCATCACCAACTTTCGCTCGAATCTTCGCCTCACCTAAGTAGCCATTCGCCGATCGGTCGATTTCAAGTTTACCGCGTTGGTCCAACAGCATGATCCCTGTCGCCGTAATCGGTTTTGAAATTGATGCCAGCGAAAACAATGTATGCTCGGTGGCCTTCGTCTGTTTTTTGGTATCGGCCAAACCAAACCCTTGTTCCAAGATGATGCGGCCATCTTTGACAACAGCAATTGCCAGCGCCGGGTCGCCCGTTACTTTCATCTGACGCTCAATCCACGCAGTAGCTTCTTTCAGGCTTGCCGTGTCAGGTTTTTTTGCCGAGGACGTCATGGTCATTGCCACCATCAAAACAAACGCCAGTACCAATCGCTTCATAATCCATTCCCCTCGATAACTAGCTTGCGAGCATACGCGATTCAACCCAAATCTTATCATAAACGACAGGGGATGGTTCATTAGCCAACATCCCGGAATACGTTGCTTAGGCCTACAGGTCAACGCAACTCAATCTAGAAAATCACCTTTAGCCAAACGCTCGGGCACATATTCCTGCGTCACATAGCTAATATCTTTAGAGATCAATGATTCAACTTCCAGCTTAAATCCATTGCTGAGCATCTTTTGGATTTCTTTTTGCCAGCGCTTTTTCTTTTCAAACCAAGGGTACTTCGCAATTTGATTCGCGCGTTTAATATCATTGTCACTAAGTTTAATGGTCACGCTCGGGTTAAGCTCACACAATTCAAAATCGCGGCTGCGCATACCAATGTACTTCGCTTTAGGAATAGCCATCCGATTAGACTCGTAAGCCAAATTAATAGACCCCTGCTTCATCACACTGTAGATGTAATATCCCCACGGATCGTTATCAAGCAAACAAAACACGGGCAGTTTCAGTTCATTGTGCATGCGATACAACAGTCGCCGCACACCTCGCGGCGGTTGTCCGTTGCCATGCGTCAAAATACAATTGTGATCTTTCCAAAACTTATCTTCGTTGAATCTTCGCCAGACGGTATCTTTTTCAACATGTAAGATAAAGTCCGCCGTGCACTCCAAAAACTGCATAATCTCAGGTTCGACAATCGACGGGATCGCATAGCCACCGGAACCCATCCGCGAGCAATCAATTTCATCACCGTTATCCACAAGTCGAATGTTACCTACCATGGAACCTCGATTCGACGCATACACGTGCAATTCTTCGCGCAGTGCGTTAAGCGTCACTTCGACATCTTCAATAACTGGATCGCAATCAGCTTGGTCATCGAACGTCTCTTCGTGAGTACCTTCGATCGTATGCTTCAGTAAATAGTACAAACCACGAATACTGGTGGTTTTGCCTTGTTCGATCAGTTCCTTACAACCTCGCCCGACAAGCATCGTCTGCATGTAGGTTTTGGCTTGGGAAAGATTAAAGAGCTCTCGGCGATTTTTAGCCGCTCCCATCTCAATAATTTTTCGGCTTTGATTGAACTTCACATTCGAGAGACTCCGTGACGGAACTTCGAGATGGGGCGCTCGCCCACGCTTCGCGGACTTGGTCACCCCATCTGCCATGCCAATCAAAGACGCTATTGTCTTACGGTCTTTTGCCGTCATCTTGGCCGTGCGAGCAGCTTGTGCTGGAGTTCGTTTTTTCTTTGCCATCGTCACTTTCCGTCATATCACAATAGGTACTAAATTTCCACTGAGAATCTAAACCCACTTCTTAAAACAGTTTCTTCTGCGGATCTGCTTGTTCCAAATGAGTAATCAAATTTTGTTCGTGATCTGCATCAACAATCAAGACATTGCTACCGTAATCTTGTTCGCTTTCTTCGGTGACTTTCTTTCCACTTTTATCTAATTTGGTATCCGCTTCCTTTGTCACTCGCTTGGCAACTCGATGCAAGTTACTCAATAAATCTTCACGATCGCAACCGTTCAATTCCGAAACCGCAGTTGCCACTTCGCCCAGGTACCGCAAGAAGACGCTGCGCCGTTCGCCTTCCTGTTTTACTTTTTTACGACGCCGCAGGAAGATACCGAGCTTTCGCCCAACTGCTTGTAGCCCCAATCGCATCTCTTTTTGAATCTCGTCGTACGATGCAATCGCTTCTTTAGATTCGCTAGTAAAAGGCACCCACACGCTCGCCATGTGAACCATTAATCGCACTGGACCGCTCGGCAAGCTACCACGGGATTGCGTCAATCCGTAACTACGCCAATTGGTTTGCATAATGGTCTGTGTAATCGCACAGTCTCGCGTCTTAAACTGCAAGGGAACTCGATTCGCATATCGCATCACCTGCATCGATTGCCCATCGGACACGTTGACGTTTCGCATGCAATGATGCAATCGCTCTCGATCACTTAAATCCAATTTCCCAGGAGATTGACGACTTCCAAATTCACCGGCTTTCATTATCTTATCCGCCGACTCGGAACCTAAGCCATCAAACGTATTCAGCATAAATTGCCTTAATGTGCGAGCGTCCGTTTCTTCGAGCAACCGCTCTAGCAATTCCATGGAGACCTTTTGGACGGAGTTTACACCACCGTAAGCTAAAGCAACTTCTATTTGAAACGGATTTCCACGATACACTGCCGGCGGACGAGTCGCCGCGACATAAAACTCGCCTGGCACCACTCGATGCAATCCACGCAGCAATAAATCTTCTCCGATGGGCGAAATACAGTCCGTACTGGGGTTCTTAATTTTCGTGACCTGAATCGCTTTGTAAATCGCATCCGCTTGCGAGCGTTCAATTTTCTTAATGCCAGCCCGAGTGGACACGCCTGCTGCTTCACATATCCGCCGTGCAACCGCGGGACTCACTCTTGAAAACGAGCCTGTCAAGAACTGGCTAATCGTGCCCTCTTTTTGCTCTTTGAGCATTGTCATTAGGCGACCAAGTTCAACGCCGTAGGGATGCGGTTTGATTTCCTTGGGCTCCGGCGGCAACTCGGTCGTACTACGACGATATATATGTAAAGTTCCCTCAGGATCATTAAAGTGCAAAGTCACATGTGGATTGGCAATCGCCGTTTGTTCCAAATATTCGTCGACACTGCCGCGGCCCTTTTGATATTTTCCTTCGATCTCAATAGTCACTCGCGTTCCGCTGCGTATTTCTTTCGGATCCTCATCCTCATCCTGAACAGGATAGTGACTCTCCCAATCGATTTTATGTTGGAGAAACTTAGCTCGTCCCTTTTCTCCAGGTGGTATGTCTAAACCATCGCCACGTCCATTGAGAATCTGTGGATTGTTGGTCTTGGTGTCGATTTGCAATTCATAGTAATGAGCCGGTTTGCGAATCGAAAGTTTGGATACGATTTTGACAGGTTTGCCTGTCGTTAACATGCCGTACATTCCCGCAGCACTAATTCCGATTCCTTGTTGTCCACGGCTCATGCGTAACCGGTGGAACTTTGAACCGTAAAGCAATTTCCCGAAAATCAACGGGATCTGGCGTTTGAGAATCCCAGGTCCATTGTCTTGAACCGCGATCTTAAAACGATCCGGTTCCGTCTGCTCGATATTGACCCAAATCTCTGGCGTAATACCGGCTTCTTCGCAAGCATCCAATGAGTTGTCAACAGCTTCCTTGACCGTCGTCAGTAACGAGCGACGGGGATTATCAAATCCCAACAAGTGACGGTTCTTGGCAAAGAACTCACTAACGGAAATTGACCGCTGTTTCGCGGCCATGGACTGAGCGGTACTGCGGCGCTTGGTGCGCTTTTTACCACTCGCTTGCACTTGACTAGCCAACTCGACTGCACTCCTTTTGCAACATCGGGAATCCGTTCCATGTATTACTCTGCCTGAAGCAGTGTTAAAGTCTGACGATTATAAGGGTTAATCCGGATTTGGAACAGTTGACTTTGGCCCAAGTGCCACAAGCTGCGGTAATATCCCAAAAATACCCTACAAAGATTTACCCCTACAAGTAGAAAAAACCGATTTATTGTATTGAGTAGTTGCGTGTGTGTAATCAGTATAGAAACAAGTAATCACTCTACTTGCTAACCCCTAATACAATTTTAGGTGGCTAAGAGTAGGAAAGAGGAGTTTGTTATGGTTCGTAGTAAGTTAATGAATAGCGTTGTTGTCATAGCAGTTGCCGTATTGGTTGGATCAATCGCCTTAGAAGTTCAAGCGGTTGGACCTAAGATCAAATATGCGCCCAAGAAAGCCAAGAAGTCGGTAACCGAGAATCCGCAAGAACCCAGTGTTTTACACCAAGTTCCAGCGCCTTCAAGAGTAACCCGCGTAACCCCTACACCTGCTAGACTCTTCTATAACTACTACGCTCCCACCCAAGGTGGAGGAATTCCTGCTGGAATTTACCCAGCACCTCGCCAAGTACCACTAGTTGTGGGGCATACTTACAATACTTACCAGCCACTCATGCCACATGACTACAATAATGGAATGGGTTTCACTCGCACGAGCGTCCGTTACCGATAAGCTGGCAAGTCAATATCCGCTAACCCCCTTACCCTCATTAGGATTAATTGACATGACCACGAACTCGAAATTTATTTGTAGCTTATTTGTTATTGTGATGATTGGCATGTTTGCCACATCTGACACAGTTCAAGCCAAAAAACGCCATCGCGTTAATCAGTGGGAACGCCAACGCGCCAACGTAACACCTTGGAATGGCGCTTATCGTCACCAAGCATACAGCACGCCACTGGCCGTGATCGTTCCTCCAACCGCAGCGTCTTCCCGTTTACTCGGTTGGGGCGTTTCCAAAAACGTCGTTGCGCCACTGTACCACCAGTACCAACTTGGTGCACCACAACCAAGCCAAGCTGGTTACGGACCTTATAAGTCCTTGCCGATGTACCCGAGTAACAGCGACCAATTTGGTGCGTACTATATTCGGGGACCTTGGTAAGACACTGCTAGCTTCACGCTAAAAGTAAATTTATCGGTTACATTAAACCGCGCGTAATCATTCTCGATTACTCGCGGTTTAATAATTCCTGGAACTTCTTTGTCCAGGCAGCGTTGCCCAACCCACTGGTTGCTTTGAGATATCGAATACGTTGGTGTGCTTCCTCGCGCTCACCCAAACGAATATATGTTTCAGCTAACGCGAATTTAGCCGCGTACCATTGATCCGTCCGCGGACGATGCCCCACTAATACACGCCGCCACTGAACTAATGCTTCTCGTAAACGCATCTCATCATTGCTCAACAACAAGGCCTTCGCGTACCGCTGTTGAATATCCCCTCGTTTCAAATTGCGGCTCGCTATTTTAGCATAGAGCGTATATCCACTTTTCGTATTTCCCAACATGATACTCGCATCCGCATGCAATAAATTCCATTGCAAACGGTACTCCACATTCACTTCTCCTAACTTTCCTTGCAGTACTGAAATTGTATCGAGTTGCAACTGTGCAATCTGCTGCTGCACGTTCGCCGGCGACGTCTGGGCAATCGCTGCTAACTGCTGCAACATCTCCAACCATCGTTGTGGCGAGCTTTCGCTTAACTCTTGTACTAGTTCACTGGCCTGCCCGCTTCGACCTTGAGCAACCAATGCGACGATTCGAATCGTATTGGCTGCAGACAGCCACTTCCGATCCGGTTTCGTATCACCTAACGCCGCGACGCTCAATATCGTCGCAATTTCATCGTACTGGGGTTGAGGCAGTCGCAAGGCAAACCGGCTATAAACCAATGCGGCTTGACGAGACACAGGATCCCACGATTTCAACCATTGACCGTCATCCGTTGTCATCAACGAATTACAATAATCAATGACTGGTGTCAACGGATGAGGTTGCTGAGCCAATTCCGCATCGTCGTATGCCGCCCATTTCTGATCCCAACACATTTGCAATTGCTGCAGCACATCAGGAAACTGCGGGTGTGTTGATGCCACTTGCACATATAACGCTAAGGCCTCATCCCATTTGCCTTCTCGTTGTACAAATGCACCGAGCCAAACTCGAGCTTGATCCACCGTTGTACCTTCTGAAAAAAACTGCAGATGTTCCTCGAGCAACTGCCTAAACTGCACTTGTCGCTGGGAATCATCCTTCATCACCGCAGCTACATTACGAACTGCAAGCATGTGAATAGTTGCTGCGGCTGGTTGTTTCCGTAGCCTCAAAGCTAATGTCACCAAACGGTTGATAAATTCATCAAGGTCACCTTGCTGCTGGGCGACCAACGCTGCTTTATACGACAGCTTCAAAGCAACCTCATTAAACCCATCAGCCAAAGCCAAATCTGCTGCTTGGTCATAGGCGTTCACTGCTTCGATAAAGTTTTCCTTCCGATACAATTCATCGGCTGTCCGTTCTAAAACATCAAGGTTCGACGGTGCACCGCGACTACCGGCATGTTCTAGCAATCGTAATTCCGCTCGGCGGCCCCAATACTCACCATGCTCTTGCTCAACCGCCGCGACGGCGGCAACGGTTAACTGCTCCCAGTGTTTACGCCGCTCTTCATTCTTTTCATCGCTGGCCTGTTGCCACAAACCAATATATGTATCGAGTCTTGCTAAATCTAATTCCGGTGATTTAACACCACTTACGGAACGCGGGCCTTGGAGTAGTAATGTGCATTTCTGCAGCTCTTGCTGGGCTAACAATAGCCGCACCTGCTCGGACCGCACACGTAATTGCAATGAAGGTTCAAGAGTGTTCTTTTGTAATTTCTCTAGCAACCCAGTCGCTGCGGTCCATTGACCCAGTTCACGATGGCAGCCGATTAGCCCAATTTGAATATCAACGACCAAGCCGTCCTCAGCCGCCAATTGTGACAACGGTTGTTTCAAGGCCGATATAGCACGCTGCATCGCCGCTACGCGATCGCCACTGCCCAAGGGATACGTAACTGCTTGGTTACGATACACACTTCCCAAATAAAAGGATAACCGTTGTTTGATCGAGATCAGTTCCTGCTGGGAAAGTGCTTCGTCCGTCGTTGTATTCGTCGCCATCGTGAGCTGCACATCCACCTTTTGTAAAAGGTCATTGAGTTCTTTAGCAGCTATTCGCAACTTGTCGCGAGCCCCTTGCATTTCCGAGGCTGGGTCACGTGCCACAACCGCTTCGAGCCTGAGAAACTCTCCCTGTTTGGCCAAAACAAGTGCTGCTTGCGTTGCCACAGGGATCGTAAATGAATTTGCTTGTGCCGCGTGAACTGTCACATATCGCGTAGCCGTATCCACCGCTCGGCTCCAAACGGCTGCCCGCTTGTCTGCCGGTAAATTCAATGCTTCTTGTGCCATAGTACGAACCATCTGTACGGTCCATTGCATACGCTCACGAGGTGTCAGATCCTCGCGACCAAGCTGATTGCGACAATGGTACTCGGCGATTTCAAACAAACCCCGTTCCCGTAAGCCACTTAATAGTTGAGCTTCCTCTCCGGGCCCCGCGCAGACCGGACCACTCAGCACAATGCTGAGTAAGAGAACTATCAAACTGACCTTACGTATCGGCAACAACCGAACACTCCTTAAAACCTACAGATACCTAATATCAACACCCAAATGTCTATTGGGCAATCGCAAACTGAATCTTGTCAAAACCTGCGATTCTGGAAATGTCGTACACATCAATAACATCACCCACGGGAACTTCTTCATCCGGATGCAAAATCACCGGCGCGTCTGTCTTAATACCAGCCACCAACTGCAAACGTTGTTTTACTGCGTCCAAACTTAATACATCTTGACCATTAACTTGCCAGACTACCTGGTCATCTTGCCATAGAATCCGCACGACAACATCCTCAAACTCCGCTTCCGGCGGCGGACTATCGATAACCTCCGCATTCCCAAGCTGCTGACTAAGAGAACTCGGTAGTAAATATTCCACAGCATGAAAACTCGCCGTCCACACAAAAAAGACAAGTAACAAAAAAACGACGTCGATCATGGGTGTCATTTTGATTTCAAGGCCACCTTGATCGCGATGGAATACAGAGGGTCTTCTCATCGGGGAGCCTCCATGGCCTGATAGACGGCGAAGGTGACATTCCAAATTCCGACCTTAGCACATGCCAACATGATTGGTCGGACTTTCGCAAATGCAATATTTCGATCGCTACGAATTCGCACCTCCAGCTCACGCCCTTCTTTGCGAATGCGATTGCCCAATTGTTGTTGTAGTTGTGCGGCGGTCACCCGACGTCCTGCCAACATAAACTCACCAAACTCGGTGACGTTAATCACCACTCGCGGTGCCGTGGTCACTTCGACTTGCTCACCAGAACTTGCTTCCGGTAAATCCAATTCCAATTGCGTTTCTTGCCTAGCGAGATGGCTTGATACCAAGAAAAAGATGATCAGCAAGAATACAACATCGATCATCGGAGTCATATTGAATCCGGTCTCCTTGGATCGAGCGTATCTTGGCGTCTTCATAATGCGTTTGCCCTAGGTCTAAAATTTACTGTAATAACTAATATGTAATTGAGTCCGATAATATTGTCTTTATGATTGCACAGGCGGGGCGGCTGGAGTTGAACGTTGTTTGCCTCGTGATCGCGCCGCGCGTTTGACTGGTGACATCGTGTGTTGAGCGACATAGGACGCTTCGGCAACCAAGTGGTCGACCCGATTACGAAAAATAGCGAATGCTCCCAGCGACGGAATCGCCACGATCAATCCACCCACCGTGGTCACCAGTGCTTGATAAATCCCTTCAGCCAAATCTCCAGCGCCTGCACCACCTTGGGTTGCGGCCACTTGCTGAAATGCAAAGATCATACCCGTAACCGTTCCTAACAGCCCGACCATCGGCGCGATATTGCCAATCACTGATAAGTATTCGATCTTGCGAAACAACCTCGCTGATTGTTCAGCCATCGCATCTTCCATCGCTTTTTCAACCGCCGACCAACCCCCTTCCAGTTCACCTAATCCATGACTAATAACAAAGCTAAGAAAGCAAGGAGTTTCACGACATACAGCATCTGCTTCGCGGTATTTTCCATTACTCAGTAATTCACGCAATTGCACACCTAATTCAACAGGCATGATCTCCGATGCTCGCAGGGTAAGTATATGATCGACCACGAGGTAGACTGCTGTCAGCGACAACCCGAGCAACAATATCAAAATTGCCATCCCGGTGAGTCCACCGGAAAAGATAATGTCCAGTAAGCCTTTAGTCGCGGGCTCACCTGTCCCCGTAGCGGTGTCTTGAGCGACGGCAGACATACGAATCATCAGGACAAGTAGGCCGGTGGTCACGGCAAGTATAAACCAATTGAACCGTTTCAAAATTTCTCTCCTTTTAATTACTTCTCGCTGTCAGCTTTTAGGGCAAGCTGTAACTGTTGAAGTTGTTTAATCAAGCGACTTGTTTGAGCCGCTGCGATAGTGGATTGGTATTTATTTTGTAATTCCCGGCACAGGGTAATGGCCTGAGTCGGTTTGTCGAGTTGTCGCAGCGTTTTAATCGCAGCCAGCAATGACTCAGCATTTAATTGATGTCCGTGCGGAAACAGAATAACAACTCGCATCCAAGTCAACACTGCCAATTCGGATTCACCTTGCTGCTGTTGAAGTTGTCCCAGCACATAATAGGGGCCTGCTTGATAGGCCAACGGTAAACGGTTAATCGCATTTTGCCATCTTTCGAGATCTGCATTTAATGCTACCGGAAGTTTGGTCCGCCAAAGTTGTGCGGTCGCCAGAATTGCAATTCGTTTGTTCGTGTTTAGTTCTAATTGCGTTAGTACACTGACCGCCTCTGCTCGCATCGATGAAGCCAATAACCAGCTCGCTCCAATCAGCCGGTCATTGAGATCTGCACTATCAAGCAGTGCCATTGCTTGGTTCTGCATGGTCGGAGAGAGAATCAAGGTGTGCCAGACAACGGGAATCACGTCTAGATAGGGTGTCAGAGGATTTGTTTTCCGTAATTCGTCAGCGTAAAACCGTGCCGCGGCAGCCCATTTTCCTTGGGCGCGCAAGCACCCTAGAATACGCGCCTGAATTCGTTCCTTTATCCATCCTCGTGTCTCCACAGCATAGGCTTGCCTAAATCCCTTTTCCGCTCGTTCATATTGTCTTTCATGAAACAAATTTTCCGCTTCCTGATACTCCGCCCGCCAGGTCGTCACCATGGTTATGATGCGGTCGGATTCTAATTGCCGTACCCTGCCTGAGGGTAATTTGACGGACATAGCGGTATTTGTATATTCGATAATCTGACCGGACACTTTGAGTTGATTCTCTCGATTGGCGTCCCATACAATCACGAGGTCAGACTCATTTTGCGCAGCAGCTAGCAGCGGCAGGCACAGTATTAGTGCGCTGCAAACATAGCGGCCGAGGTAATGAAGATTGCAAAGCATATATAATTCCACGTACAGGATCACACCGAGGCAAGGTTAACGTATTGGTACTAATTCCCTCAAGTCGACATAAGCGTATTGCCCACCATTTTCACTTGCCAATTGTCGGAGGAAATTTTGCTGGTTCGTTCGTCGACCAATACCAAATTGAATTGTATTAATAGAAGCACGTATTGAGGCGTTTTTTCGTGAAATTCGAGTGAGTTCGCTGGTCGTCAATTGAGGTTCATCAGCATCGGTTAGAAAGAAAATAATATCGGGATTCATTTTAAGGGCGAGATCCAGTGCGGCAATGTGGTTCGTACGGCCATCCGGTTTTATTTGCTGAACAAAGTTCATCGCATATTCACGGTTTTCCGACGTGCCATACAGCAACTTGGGCGGTGCGGGAGATAGTGGGTTTAGCGCGACGGGCCGCTCGTTATAGAAAATTACTTGGAACTGATGGTTCTCTTGCAAATCTGCTACGCTTAGCAGTAGCTGCTGTTTGGCTGCCGCCATCGGGCGACCCCCGTATCCCGACATTGATCCCGATCGATCAAAGACATAGACAAAGCGTGAACCGGTGCCTTTTGTTCCGAATACGCCAGTCTGTATAGCACCAAATTCACCATTTTTCTGAGTCCGGTTTCCCGTTAGATCATCCAAGGAAGGCAACTCTATTTTATCGTCTCCACTTCCATTTAATCCGGACAGGTCCATGTTGGGTAAGCCACCTGGCAAATCAACGTCGGCTCCCTCTGAGTTTTGGCTCTTTGCCGTACTGTTTTTAAGTAACGGCTGTTCAGTGATGTCTGTCTGCTGCATCTCTGTATATTGGTTATCCGTTGTTGCATCTTGAAAGTATTCAGGCTTGTCACCGATTTGTTCGACTAAAACAATGCCTCCCGACCGCACCTCTTCTTGGGCCGCACCATGAAATGTCGTCGCGGTGAATGACAGTAGCACTAAAACAAAAATTGCAGCATGCAGAACGAGGCTGCCTAACAATGCCGCTGGGCGGGCTGATTGGTAATAAAACAAATCATCCGTCGACGAGAGATTTTCCATGAAATCGCGTTGGCCATTACCCACCGGTCCGCGAATTGGAATTGAATCAACGTTCGACATATTTAAATTGTCAGGTGGGTTTTCAACACTCATTCATTGCCACTCATACTGATTGCCAAACATTCGTAGTCATCCGTCCAATGCTGGCGGATTCGTGGTCCGTTTTACGCTTGAATGGGTACCCATAACGGATGCCTATCCGCATAATACATATTCATTAAAACATAAACTATTATAAATGCACATTGGCTTATGGAAATCATTACACATCCATCAAAAACAATTCAACGGATCAATTCTGAGTTGCGTGACATCGTTGCCGAAATGTTTGAATTGATGGATGCCGCTCAAGGTGTGGGTCTAGCGGCGAATCAAGTCAATCTGCCCTTGCGATTGTTTATCGTCAATACGTCCGGCGATGCCGAAGAGGGTGAGAAACACGTATTCATTAATCCTGTACTTAGCAAAGGAAAGGGCAGCGAGATCGAAGACGAAGGGTGTTTGAGTTTGCCTGGCGTTTATGGCCCAGTAAACCGCTCCCGCACCATTCACGTCGAAGCATTTGGTCTGCAGGGTAATGCAATCAGTATGGATCTCGATGGCTTGCTTGCTCGCGTCGTGCAGCATGAAACGGACCACTTAGATGGAATCATGTTCCTCGATCGCATGAATCCGCTCAGCTTAAAATCGCTGCAAGCTGATATACAGGAATTTGAGCTCGAGTTTGCCAGTCGGCAACTCGGTGGCATTATTGAAAGTGACGAAGCGATCAATGCAAAACTTGCAGAGTGGGAAGAAAGATTTTGCACACCACCCGCTTGATTGCCCACGAGACCGTTTAAGAACCAATTGGAAACATGAAAGGGAGGTCACATATGCGTATTATTATTATGGGCACCGGTCCCTTCGCTGTTCCAATGCTTGAATCAATTTTAGCCGCCGGCCATGACGTCCCCGTCGTCGTAACTCGTCCGTTGCCACCGCCACGCGGTCGTAAAAAACCTGCAGCCAATCCACTGCGCGAAGCAGCGAATCAATACGGTCTAAAATTGTTGGACCCTGCGGACGTTAATGCAGCAAACGTCGTTGCTGAACTCGCTGAATTACAAGCCGATCTATTAGTCGTTTGTGACTTTGGTCAAATTCTCAGCCCTGCCGCACTGGGAGTCACGCCACTTGGTGGAATTAATCTTCATGGATCACTGTTGCCAAAATATCGTGGCGCAGCGCCTGTTCAATGGGCCATCATTAACGGCGATCCCACAACTGGTGTAACGGTCATCCACATGACACCCAAATTAGATGGTGGCCCAGCGCTGTGCCAAATAGAAGTTGCTATTGAAGCAACTGAAACCGCAGAACAACTTGAACATCGACTGGCCGCACTCGGAGCGCCCGCGGTCATCGACGCGATTGATATTCTAGCTAAGTGGGATCAAACATCCGCGATTGGAACTTTACAAGATAAGAAATTAGTCACCCAAGCGCCTCGACTTCACAAACAACTTGGTAACATCCCTTGGAACAAATCGGCAGCGGCCATCCTCAACTTGCATCGTGGTCTCCGCCCGTGGCCCGGATGCTTTACACAATGGCAGCGAGAAAATGGTAAGCCGTTGAGGCTAATCATCACTGAAATGGCGCTCGCCGAAGATTCGTCCGCACATGTCGATGTCAAACCGGGGACCGTAGTTGCCAGTGAGAACACCGATAACAAGGAGAATCTTTGTGTGGCTACGGGCGCGGGATGTATCAGTATTAGTCGCATCCAACCCGCCGGAAAACGGGTGTTGGAAATTGACGAATTTCTTCGTGGTTACCAGCTAAAACCAGGTGCACAGTTGGGTTAAGCAGTCTCCGTGCTGAGGTCGCATGGCGAGTTCAAGCAGGCTTAGGTTAGCACAACCGCTAGATTATCTCGGTGAATAACTTCGTCATAAGGGCAATAGCCTAAGATTTCCTGAAATGTGGTGCTCTGTTGTCCCCGAATTTTTGCGATCTCAGTAGAGTCGTAATTGGTCAATCCCCGTGCCAGTTCAAAACCCTGGTCATTGCAAATCGAAATGACATCACCCTTGGCAAACTCGCCGCTAAATCCAACAATTCCAATCGCCAGCAAACTCTTGCCCTCTGTCTCAATCGCTGTACAAGCACCGGCGTCGAGTACCACTGTCCCTTGCGACTGCGCCGAAAATCGAAGCCAGCGTTTCCACGGGCTCAGTGTTTTGCCTTCGGCCAAGAATAACGTACCGACCGATTCACCCGCCAAGATACGAGTAATAACATCCGGTTCAAGTCCATTGGCAAGCACCACGTTTTCCCCGGCAGACGTCACCATCTTTACCGCATGCAACTTGCTGCTCATGCCGCCTCGACTCAGCGCGTTATTGGTATCCTCAGCATAACTGAGGATCGTATCATCAACCGCTGCCACCGTCTCAAGAATTTCCGTTTGCTCACCTGTTGGTGAACCCGCATAGAGCCCATCGACATTTGACAAGATGATCAGCAACTGAGCTCCGAGTAGATTAGTGACCAACGCCGCTAAGTGATCGTTATCGCCGAACGTTGTTTGCAGCTCTTCAACGGCAACCGTATCATTTTCGTTCACAATCGGAATGATGTTTAGATTCAACAACTCTAATAGCGTATTACGAACATTCAAATAACTCGCGCGGTCGTCAAGTTCGGTCGCGGTCAACAGCACTTGAGCGGCAATTCGTTGGTGCGTTTCAAACTGCTGCTGATAGGCTTGCATCATCTCGGTTTGTCCAACGGCAGCCACTGCTTGTAACACAGCAAGGTCCGCTGGGCGAATATCCAATTGCAAACGATTCATTCCAGCAGCGACCGCGCCCGAGCTAACGAGAACAACTTTTTTTGACTGCGAGGCGAGCTGACTCAACTGCGCAGCCAAACTAGCAATGCGTTGCGAATCCAGTCGACCTTGTTCATCCGTCAAGACGCGCGTACCCACTTTGACAACAATCGTGTCAGCAGTCGTAGTTACTTCTTGTCGGACAATGTCATTCATGATTTCATCTATGGTTATGCTTGGTTCTAGCAGACAAGCAAATCAACGTGTGCCACAAGCAATGCCTGCTTACAGCGTTTGTCCCGTCCACCGCTGAAACGCTTCGATGGCAAGAAATTCAGGGAGGCCTAAGTCATTGAACTTTTTGGCCGTTCCTTTATTGCGATCTTCGGCACGTTGCCAAAATTCACGCGGATCTGAACCGGGAAACAGTGCTTCGTCCTTCTGGCTTTCATGCATAAAGATCGCTTTGCGTTTCTTCATAAGATGAGCCGGACTCAGTGGGACCGTAATATCAATTTCATGGATCGCATACTCGTGCCAGGCACCGCGATACAACAATACGTCTGGTACCGCTTCGCCGTTGTTTAGCATTTGGTGAATTGCGCCCAAGATCACTTCCGCACATACTCGATGCGTGCCATGGGGATCTGACAAATCGCCAGCAACATAAATAATGTCCGGTTGAATTCGTTGTAGTAAACTCACAATTATTGCCTCATCCACATCACCGACGGGTCGCTTTTCTACTGTACCGGTTCGATAAAATGGTAAATCAAGGAAATGCAAGTTATCTTCATCACACCCAACTTCGATCGCGCCCGCTTTTGCTTCACTCCATCTAATCAAGCCTTTAATCTTAAGCACAGCGTCGGTGTCGGGTTCGCCAGGTTGCTTCGTACTCAACGATTCACGTACTCGGCGTTCCACATCAATTGACTTGTCGTTTTCGATGCCAAACAAATGATTATATTCCGTCACCAAATCTGCTATCCGCTGAGCATCATGATCGAACACAGCAATATTACCGCTGGTCATGTAAGCCACATGCGTCTCGTGCCCTTCTTCATTGAGTCGAATCAAAGTCCCACCCATGCTAATGACGTCATCATCGGGATGCGGGCTGAAACAAATCACTTTTTGCTGACCTTCGACCACTTGACCGTCATGAATCGTCGCTTGTAGCCAACCAAACACTCTCAATGCCAAGACGTGTGACGGCCCATGTAATCTCAGCAACTGATGTAAATTATGATTGCGAAAATCATCATCCTCTAACTTTGACAGCGCTTTACCTGTTTGCTCACATAACCACACCATGGTTCGCGTGATCATTGTTTCGTCCCACTGAACCGTATCGCTAGTCCAAGGCATGACCACTTCTTGCATTTCACTCGCCGAGGCAGGGTCTAAACAAACCATGGCATTGGCGTGTTCTTGAAGTGCACTAGCGGGAATACGATTGGTAATATCACCCTCAGCTAAATCACGCACAATACGGGCTTTGTGTTCGCCCAGTGCCATCAGTACAACTTGCCGAGATTCCAACAAAGTACCCATGCCCATCGTTAAGGCCTGCGCCGGGACATTCTTTTCGCCAAAGAAATCACTTGCTAAACGCAGTCGAGTAATCGGGTCGAGCACACACAGACGCGTACGACTATTCACCCCGGAAAACGGTTCATTGGCAGCAATGTGGCCGTTGGTGCCAATTCCCATCAATGCAAAATCAATTCCGCCAGCATCTTGGATCTGCTGCTCAAACGTTTCACAGTATTCTTCAATTGTTTCTCCGTCGGCTTCGCTATCGAGAATATTCACTTGCGAATCTGGAATATTGACATGATTGAAAAACGTTTCCCGCAGCGACCGATACACACTTTGAGCCTGATCTCGCGAAATCCCAAAAAACTCTACCGACACAAAAGCGGACACGTGAGAAAAATCGAGCCCTTCCTCTTTGTGCATGCGAATCAGTTCTCGGTAGACTTGTTGCGGAGTGGAGCCTGGAGCAAGTGCCAGCACAGCACTTTTTCCAGCCGCACTGGCGGCCCTTATGACGTCGGCAATTTTCTGCGCGACGGCAACACTGACAGCCTTGGGAGTGCTATACACTACTACAGGCAGCTTAGGATTAGCTAACCGCAGCCCAGCTTCTTGACTTTCATTAATGGTCTCTTGAGAACCCATATCTGTGACTATCCATCTTTCGTTGTGGCTCGTAGCGAAACCCAACTACTTAAAATCATCTAAACAACTTAGTACACTTACCCTACATTACTTTATTCTAGGTCATATTTTCGTTTGCGTAATGACCTTCCATCTAAGGTTCTTTTAGAGAATCGCTTTAGCAATCGTTATAACCATTACCTTCCCAAACTATCATTACAGCCATTAGGGCTTTGATTGCCCGTGGAACTAAAACGCCGCCATTTCTTTACCCAACCAGACATAGAACCATGAACATCATTATTCTCGACACCTATGAAGAACTCAGCATTCGCGGAGCGGGTTTCTTTATCCAAACACTTGCTTCCAATCCGGCTGCGGTGTTGGGGCTAGCGACCGGTAGCACGCCGATCGGCGTCTACCAACAACTGATCGAGCAATTCCAAGCAGGCCAGCTTGATTTTTCAGCTGTCACCACTTTCAATCTTGATGAGTACATCGGTCTTCACCGAGATCACCCCCAAAGCTATTACTCGTTCATGCAGCAAGAGTTATTTCAGCACATAAATGTATCGCCTGAAAGTATTCATGTTCCTTCTGGTGTGGAAGACAACTTTGGTGCGTATTGCCAATGGTATGAGGACGCAATCACAGCCGCAGGAGGTATCGACCTGCAGATTCTGGGGATTGGCACTGACGGTCATATTGCGTTTAACGAGCCCGGCACAGCTCTGGGTACTCGCACTCACCTGACGGACCTAGATCAACAGACCATCATCGATAATGCACGTTTCTTTGATTCTGCGGATGACGTTCCACGTCGAGCAATAACAATGGGCGTTGCCACCATCATGGACGCTCGTGAAGTCATTTTATTAGCAACCGGTGAAAATAAAGCTGCGGCAATCCAAGCTGCAATTGAAAGCCCTGTGGGCAGTGAATGTACTGCCAGCGCCCTACAAAACCACCCCAACGTAACCTTCCTACTCGATCCGGCAGCAGCTTCATTGCTTACAATCCAATAAAATATCCCTCCGTTGCTTGAGAATAAATCAACCTAAACATAGAATGCGTTTTTGGTTAATATCATGTGCTTAACATGATTAAACATTTTGTGTTTCGAATCCCATTATCTCTCACACCTATCGAATTCGAACAAACCCCTTAAGCCCTTTTCTGGCAAGCTAACAATATCTATGAGTGAAATCCATCACGAGTGTGGCGTCGCCGCGATTTATCACATGTCATCGGAGGAACCCAGTGAGTTATGCGTAGAGCAAGGCCCTGATGAAATATCACGCCTAATGCCGCGCATGCTGTTGGACATTCAAAACCGTGGACAGCTTGCCGCGGGGATGACAACCTATAATCCCAATCGCGACCAATTAATTGATACCTACAAAGACATTGGTACGGTAAACGAAGTCTTCCGCTTAGCACACCGCGGGAAAAGCGAATCGCTGATGCAGGAGTATGCGGGACGAGCCGCGATTGGCCACGTGCGATATGCCACGTGTGGACAAGAAGACCGTAGCTATGCCCAGCCGTTTGAACGCCATCACATTCAAAAACACAAATGGTTCTCCTTTGCCTTTAACGGGCAACTAGCCAACTATGCGGAACTACGTGATAAGCTGCTAAGTGATGACAACCACCACTTAGCTCGTGAGACGGATACGGAAATCGTCATGCATGAGCTTTCGCGAGAGATGTCGGGAGACCGCAATCCTTCGCTAATCGAAGTCATGCGAAGTGT
>LWDU01041324.1_pt1 | contig 58437 bp, 47 predicted proteins | sample 727161 | NCBI WGS metagenome assembly LWDU01 (sample SAMN04566230, study PRJNA314399) | hydrothermal vent metagenome | isolation source: deep sea hydrothermal plume seawater | place: Mexico: Gulf of California, Guaymas Basin | collected 2004-07-11
TGACGCCTTTATACGGGATGTTACCGCCCTCGACTCAGGGATCTTCTTGGTCTTCATGTCCGTATTCGTGACGATGAGCACCGCGCAGTGGATAGCGGATGCTGTGGATCGGATTGCCACGATATCCTTCGCGGGAGTTGTGATTACCATCGGAGGCTTCCTGCTTTCCGGCTGGTTAGGATGGCCGACCAGCATCCAGAACACCGCAGGGATTCTTATGGTGGTCTTCTCTGCTGTATTTATCGTAAGAGCGTGGAAAATAGATGCCCGTGGGTAAGTCGTAGGGAGTCAGAGGTTACGGGCCAGTTGCAGGGAGCGGGTTAGTGGTGCCTTAGTGGAATAAAGCGGGAGTGCCCTGATAACCTTTTGGTAAGGGTCTGATTAGGGGGTAGCCCCTGAATCTTGAACAACCGTCACCGCTGCTGATACTGCAACAGGATATGAACTGGCAACAATCGTTGCTGTTCCCGTTCCTACAGACGTTACCGTAATAGAGCTTACGGGTCCCTCTGAGGAAATTGAGACTACGGAGTCATCCGTTGTCATCCACTCAATCATGGCCGCCATGGGTGCACCATTCTGGTCTTTCACGGTAGCGACAACTGAGGCTGTCTGCCCTATCGCAGTGAAACTCAGTTCGGCAGGTGAGATAGAGATTGACATAGCCACTGGAATCATCATGGGATTCTCACACGCTATGAGTAGTAGTAGGGCTGTCAGTCGGATTCGCCTCATGCTCTAAAGATGTATTCCAAATCTCTACCTACGCCAGCAAAAATTTGAGTTAGGGTCCATCCAGATTCCTGACACTCTTAGCACTGCAAGCAGGGATGTTCTCAGTGTGGGGTAGCAGATAGCAGGGTCTGGTATCGGAAGAGTCGAGATGTATATCTCGTTCGGGAACTAGCTTCCCAGCCCCCTATTCGGGATAGCAAGTACGCGACATTCGGAGTGCTGGTAGAAAGACATGCTCTGGAAACATATTTGAGCTATGGAGTAGCACCCTAGATGAAGATACCCTCAAGACTCCTTGGGCTGGGGTCTTCTCTTGCGATGATTGTCCTCGCCGGAGGATGTGTGAATGCTACGTTCATACCGACTCAGAGCACGCCGTATCCGTCTAAGGGCATGTACTGCGAGATCGAGGTCATAAGTTCCGGGGTTCCAGAAGGAAAAAAGTATGAAGAGCTAGGTATCGTGGAAGCGGAGGGAAGCGCGTGGAAGTCAGACTTGGAAGACGTATTGCCCAAGATGATGGAAGAGGGATGCTTGGCCGGGGGAGACGCTCTCATCATGCGTTCGAGTGATACGTACTCATCAGGGGGAAGGGACGGAGTTCCAGTCCAACGGATTTCCGCCACCGTGATTCGATGGGAGACTAAGTAGCGGCACTTCTGTAAAACGATTTGGCAGGTGAGTCGGGTCACCTTTTCCTATAAGTAACCCCTCCCTATTTCACCGCACCTACAGCTGGACTATACAACACTGTTGTACGCGTCCTGTGTGGTATCCCCGTATAAGTTGCGGGCCTTAGGAGCGCCCAACATGTTCAGGCAACCCAGTTGGTAATATGACGTGGGGTAATCAGGTTCGCTCCCAACTCAGGAGGGGACTCATGAGCGTAGAAAAGATCGGGGCTACGGCAGTCCTACACTTGTTCTGGATACTGGCCTTTGCGGGTGTCGGGACGGCACAGAACAGCAGTGGAGGTCTTTTGGCGTCTAGTGAGGCAGAGACCGCTCCTAGCTTCTACGCTGATGTTCTGCCGGTCTTCCAGAAGAACTGTGTGGACTGTCACCGTACGAATGCACCGGATGTCGGCGGAATTACAGCTCCAATGTCACTAATGACCTACGCTGAAGCCTATCGTTGGGCTCCCCGGATCAAGCGGGCGCTCGAGAGCGGCTACATGCCTCCATGGGGTGCTCATGTCCAACACAAGGGCACCTTCAAGGACGAGCGCTATATCGACGATGCTGATAAGGAAACGGTAATCGCTTGGGTGGATGCGGGAGCTCCTGAGGGCGAGACTCCGGAAGGGGCATCGCCATCAGAGTCAGCCACGCTGCTCGAAGATACGAAGGAAGGATCCGGAAGAGGTCTCACAGGCTGGTGGATTGGTGAGCCCGATCTTGTTGTTGAGTTTGAACAACCGGTACACGTACCTGATTCCGTGCAAGATTGGCAACCCACATTCCATATGCCGGTACCGGAAGGTGCACATACGGAAGCAAAATGGATCTCGAAGGCTGAACTTCGTCCCGGAGGCCCATGGGTTCACCATATAGTGTCCAGCCATATGGGAGTTGGTGTTCCCGGTCGTGGGCCGTTCACCTACCCTGAGGGTTGGGGCGTTCTTCTGCCTGAGGATCCCTATATCACCACAAATATGCACTATCATAAGACCCCCGGTCCGGGTTCGGCGGTAGAGGATCTTACCAGGGCAGGGTTCTTGTTCTATGAACCGGGTGACGTGATCGACTACATAGTTGACACGGATCTCAATTTTACGACACGCTTTGTAATTCCTGCCGGTGATCCAAACTATGAGGTGAAGCATCAGCGGCCATTTGAGGAGGATACCTACCTCCTGTCCCTTGGACCGCACATGCATCTTCGTGGTAAGGCTATGAGGTACCAGCTCGAGTATCCAGATGGTAAGACGGAGACGCTGCTCTGGGTGCCAGACTATGACTTCAACTTACGAATATGAGGAACCGCTATTCGTTCCGGCCGGTTCAAAGCTCCACATGACTTGGTGGTTCGATAATTCAGCGGGAAATCCGAATAATCCTAACCCAGCGGCGGAGGTTGTATACGGAGCTGAGACTACGGATGAGATGGCAAATGCCCGTATCTACTTTGCTCCAGCGACCCCCCGAGGCATCGTTGTAGGAGAGGAAATTCCTGAGGAGCTTCTCAGGGCAGCAGAAGCGAGAGAGGCTCAGCGCAGACGGCGGATCTCAGCTCAAATGGGTCGCGGTCGTAAGTAAGGAGCACCCATCACCTTGTTCGGAGCCGACAGGGGGCAGGTGCTTCCTTCTATAACTAATGCCTCTGGGGGGCCTCTTCACACGGCTCCTCACCTTCGATAAGGGTTAGCAGCCTGCAGGGCACTTCTGGCGCCCGACCTGATTAAGGATGTCGTTCCTGGTCCCTGGAAAAAGCGATACCCTGCACGGGTGGACATCCATGCCAATGGACCACCCAAGAATCGTCCCGCTCCGAGTGTTCCGTCTTCGATGTTGGTGACCAAGGCTTCATATCCTGGGTCACCTTGTCGCAGACCTGTGAAACTGCCCAAGTCTGAACTAGCTGCGAATACGACATCGACGCCCGGAACAGCTGCAATCTCATCAGCAATCTCTGCACCTGCAGGTGACTCGATCATCGCGATGATCATGATGTTGTCATTCGCAGCTCCCCTATAGCCTCGGCCCCAAAGCGCACCGTATTGGCCTCCACCCTGGCTGCGTTTCCCTTCAGGAGGATACTTCGCATAAGTCACTGCATTACGGATCTTTTCAATGTTATCCACCATGGGAATGATGATTCCTAGGGCGCCGATATCAGTAGCCTTTTGGATGTCACCCTCGGTTGCATCAGGTACGCGGATAAATGGGATCGCAGAAGCGCCTCTGCATGCCCAAATCATTCGGGCGACGTCAGAGTAACTCAGTGCACTATGTTGCATCTCAATCCACGTGAAGTCGAAGCCGGCGTTCGCCATGGAACAGTAGATCTCGGGGTCAGCCGTTGATACTGTGCCCCCGACGACGCGCTCGCCTGCGGCCAGTTTTTGTTTAACTGTGTTGAATTGGCGCACCTGACTGCTCTCTTGTGCAGACAGGGCTGTTACGGCGCCAAGGCCAATCGCAAATGCCATGGCTAGGAGGCTTGCTTGCTTCATTGCTAATCCCTCGGTGCATGAATCTGGTCACACCGCCGTCTGCGGTGCTCGATCGCAAGATACGCGGTGGCTTCGATCAAGCCCAGCGATTAAGTAGACAAGCCTCTATAGCGCTGGTGAGAGTATTACCTGGGTTGGTCTCCGATTACGGTTACTCGATAGCCGGAACGAATATTCGGAAAATAATCCCAGATTGCGTAGTGCTGTGTGCATCTGTTATCCCAAAGCGCAATGGAGTTCTTCCCCCATTTGAAGCGGCATTGGAACGCTGGATCCCGCACGTGCTCAAAGAGAAACTCCAATACAGCATCACTCTCTGCCTTGGGGAGTCCAATGATATGCTGGGTGAACATTGAGTTCACATAGAGTGCTTTCTGACCAGACACAGGATGAGTTCGGATCACCGGGTGTTCAGCGGTCGGATAAGTCCGCCCACCATCATCTCGGCCTATCCTCGTATTCACGCTGCGGTAATAGGGCCCACCATCATGATGTGCTGTCAGGTTCTCTAAGAACAGTTTCATAGGATCAGAAAGCGTGTCATAGGCCTCGTACATGCTCGAGAACACTGTGTCACCGCCTGTTTCTGGAACTTCGTAAAGCCTAAGGATTGAGCCCAGCGGGGGTGTTTTGGAGCATGAAACATCAGAGTGCCAGGTCTCTCCAGCGATCCGCTTTGAGTTCTCGTCCGCGTGGATGATCATCACCTCAGGATGCCCCTCTAGCCCAGGATCATTCGGATGAACGTCGAGTTCGCCGAAAAGTGATCCAAACTTCTTGTGGGCCTCAACAGAAATATCTTGGTCACGAAAGAAGATTACCTGGTAGGTAATCAGCGCCTCATGGATTATCTGGAAGGTGTCTTCGTCGAGTGGTTTATCGAGATCTATACCTAGAATCTCAGCACCAATTACTGGTGTGACTGGATGAATGGATATGCCTTTTGCGTCCACTGAGTCCAATACCCTGGCGTAAGTATTTGTGCGGATTCCCGAATAATTCTGCTTCTAAGACTTTTGAGAAAAAGAAACATACGTGTCAGGCGTGGTGGCTTCCAGGTCGGCATCTGATCCTTCTGTTACGCCAGATTTTCAGTGATTCAAGATTCTGGATACTTCAACTTCCTGGCCTCATTCTGGTTGGGGTCTTTGAAGTTCATTGGCTTCTGATTCAGGAGTGTTCGGTCTGGACATTTTCTTCTGCAATTGACTGGGTGCCGACCTCCTAGGTATTTGGTGCACTGGTTCATTGGCGCGAGCGCGCCATTCTGGTCACTAGGAGGCTCATTATGTGCAGGCCCGCTGCCGCAGTCCTGTCGGTCTTTTTGTTTCTTGCCTGCTCTGGCGTGAGCCCTGATGCCGCTTCGGGACCAGAAGGGTCCGCTGAAGCATTTGATATAGTGATTCTGGGTGGGCGTATCGTTGATGGCACCGGAAATGCTGGGTTTCCTGGCGACGTGGGTATCCAGAACGACCAGATTACTGCCATAACGCCAGCGGGCTTGCTAGCTAATGCAGAAGCCGAACTCAGGATTGATGCCACGGATATGGTTGTATCCCCTGGGTTCATAGATATCCAAAGCCATTCTCGTTCGAGTTTTCTGGGTGATGGAGACGGACGCGTTGTGTCCAAGGTGACCATGGGTGTGACCACAGAGATCATGGGAGAATCGACCACGAATGGACCCTCTAGCCCGACAATGCTAGAAGCCGCGGGTGACGCTGCCGGTTCAACCGTATTCGAGACGTTCGGTGACTGGATGAGGGCGATGGAGTCACACGGTGCTAGCGTGAACGTAGGGTCGTTCGTAGGGGCCACCACCGTTCGCGTACTGGGCAAGGGCGAAGCGATGGGTGAGGCGGATGCAGAGGAGTTAACCCTGATGCAGGACGCTGTGCGCCAATCGATGGAAGACGGAGCATTTGGTGTAGCATCTGCATTGATCTATCCGCCTGGAAATTTTGCCTCGACGCGAGAGCTCATAGAAATCAATCGGGCAACTGCCCCTTATGGCGGTGTCTACATCACACATCTCCGTTCTGAAGCAGATTATTTTCTCGAGGCGATAGACGAAGCTATCGATATTGGTACCACCGCTGGTGTGCCCATTGAAATTTACCATCTGAAGGCCGGCGGCCGTAGGAACTGGAGCAAGGCGTCGCAGGCGGTAGCCAAGATTGATTCCGCTCGAGCAGCGGGAGTTGATATCCAGGCAAACATGTATCCCTACACGGCCGGAGGGACTGGACTAACGGCCTGTTTTCCGCCCTGGGCTTCGGCTGATGGAAAGCTGTTCGATAACCTGGCAGACCCAGATGCCCGGATGAGAATTCGCGCTGAGATCGAAAATCAGACGACCGAATGGGAGAATCTTTGCACACTCTCAACACCGGAAGGTGTGTTATTGCTAGGATTCAATAAGCCAGATAACCAGCGTTATTCCGGTCGCTATCTGTCGGATATATCCGAGGAACTTGGAAAAGATTGGATTGACACTGCGTTCGATCTCGTGCTGGACGAGCGTCAGCGACTCAGCACCATCTACTTCATGATGAGCGAAGAGAATGTCGCGATGCAGATCGGTCAGCCATGGATAAAATTTGGGACCGATGCTGGAGGGATAGATCCTGAAACTGCCCGAGGGCTTACTCACCCGAGGGCGTATGGGACGTTCACACGTATTCTTGGTAAGTATGTCCGTGAGGAAGGAGCAACAACCCTAGAAGAGGCAGTTCGCAAGATGTCGTCAGCTGTGGCTACACGCCTCCATATCAAGAATCGAGGCCTGTTGAAGGAAGGATTTTTCGCTGATATCGTAGTCTTCGACCCAAACACCGTCTCCGATCATGCCACGTATGACGAGCCGCACCAAGTCTCGACTGGTGTGCACTACGTCTTAGTGAATGGTGTCCCAGTTGTATCCCAGGGGGAGCACACTGATCGGATGCCAGGCCGGCCAGTTTATGGGCCTGGTTGGACTGGGTGGGACCGATGAGACATCTCACGCTGGCCTTTACCTGGCTCCTCGTCGGGGCCTGCACAGCACCAGCCCCTGGCGGTACAACATCGCGTATTCTAGAAGAGCCTACACAAGACACGGACGGCATAACTAGGGTTCTCGTTTACCATGATATGGAAGGGCTTACTGGCCAGTCCGACCCGAAAACATTTCGGTTTGCACACTCCGACCTGTATGCCGTTGGCCGCACGTATTTGACCGGAGATGTTAATGCCGTTGTCGCAGGGCTTTTCGAGGGTGGAGCTGATGAGGTGCACATTGTGGATGGTCACGGAAGTGGCAATCCTGAGCCAGATTTGCTTCTTGAAGATCTAGATCCTCGAGCTGAACTAGTGAGCCGCGACGCTGTTTTTGATGCGTATGTAGATCTGATCGAACCTGGTGTTTACGATGCGGTGGCTGTGGTCGGCATGCATGCTAAAACAGGAAGTGGTGGCTTTGCTTCACATACATTCACCTTAGGAATCGACATCCTTTTCAACGATATGTCGGTGACTGAAACTGAGATTGTTGGCTATTCCTGGGGCCGGGTTGGTGTTCCGGTGATTTTTGCATCGGGTGATGATCGTTTGGCATTGGATCTAACCGGTCCCATGCCGTGGGTTGAATTCGTGACTGTGAAGACGGCCACTTCTGCCTCGACTGCGGATCCCAGGCCGGTTGATGAAGCGCGGGTTGAACTTACTGCGACGGCTCGCCATGCAATGGAAAACTACCGAAGTGCTTCATCGATGCGTCTGGAGGAACCAGTCCAAGCTGTACTCCACGCGGTTCCACCTGCAGACCTATCAATGCTCGATGGTGTTCCCGGCATCAAGTATAGAGACCAGCGCGTTAGTTTTCAGGCATCGAATTTCCGTGAGGCGTACGATGGCCTTATTGAGTTAGTGACCGTGGCTAGGGGAGGATATTCAGTCGTTCTAAGTGAAGTAGCCCGACGAATGTCGGGTGAGGGCCTCGACCTAGCCTACTCGGATGCCCTGTTCGACCGTTGGCTTGATTTTGAATCAGGCAGGTGGTTGCCTCCGGAGCTCAGTCCACCATCTGGGCAGCGCACGTATCACGGATTTCGCTAGCATCCCAACTGGGATCACCTGGTTAGATTGCACTAGGTATTCTGTGGGGAAAATCTTGATACCAGTAGAACCTGAAACTATATAGTTTTCTTGCTCCCTTGTTATCCAAACTGCACCAGGAAGCCTTGAATAATGAAGAAGAGATTTGCCCTCGTTTCAGTATTAGCCAGCGCGGCTCTTATAGCTTGTGGTGGTGGTGAACCAGCTCAGACATCTGATAGCGCTGGTTCTGCAGGCGCTATGGCTGCTCCAGCGGCTGCTCCACCGCCAGCCATGGGTGAAATGACTATGCCGTCGTGGTTCCAAGTGGACAATGAAGCACGCACCGTGAGCATGACGATCACTGCGGGTTCGACAACTGAAAATAATAATTGGAACTTTAATGGTGTGACGAAGGGTGCGATGACTATAACCGTTCCCGAGGGGTACACCGTTACCGTCGAACTGGTTAACAACGACCCGATTATGGCTCATAGTCTGGGTATTTCCACGGAGACGTCATCTTTCAGTGGAGCTCCAGAGCCAGTGCCAGCATTTCCAGGCGCCATCACCGAAAACCCTACATCAATGGTCGACGCGACCATGCCTGGTGAAACCGAGTCCATCCAGTTCATCGTGAATCAGGCGGGTAACTACTCGATGATGTGCTACACTCCCGGACACGCTCTGACAGGGATGTGGGTCTACTTTAACGTGTCGGCAGATGGCTCAGTGGGTGTGCAGCAGTAGAATCACTAGCAGGCTGTCTGTGTTCACTTAAGAGGTCCCGGTCCTATTAGAAGAAGAAAGAGCGGGATCTTTTTTCGGTTTCTCAACACAATCCCGAGCGAATCGTCTCAGGGTTTACTGGCATCAACCCTCATTGGTCCTCTCAGTAGTACGGGTCCTTGTCGGGATCGCGCCTTAAGATTGAGGACTTCAACTAGGACCGAGAATCCCATCGCAAAGTAGATATAGCCCTTCGGGATATGTTGGCCCATTCCTTCAGCTACCAAAGCCATACCGATGAGTAGTAGGAACGCGAGCGCTAACATCCTTACCGTAGGATGGGCCTCGACGAACAGACTAATCGGGTTAGCTGAAATAATCATGACCAAGCCCGAGATCAGCACTGCGATCACCATTACACCCAGATCCTCTGCTAACCCAACAGCGGTGACTACGGAATCAATCGAGAATACGATGTCCAGCACAAGGATTTGCACGATAACGGACGCAAAGGAGCTAGCTCCTCCGCTTTTTGAATCATCTGGGGTCTCCCCTTCAAGCTTGTCATGGATTTCATGTGTAGCCTTGTAGAGTAAGAATAGACCGCCAGTTAAGAGGATCAGGTCTCTCCCTGAGACCCCATGCCCGAATACTTCGAAGAGTTGTTCCGTGAGCCTCATGATCCACACAATGGAGAATAGCAAGAGAATTCGTGTGCCTACCGCCAATGTGAGCCCCAACTGCCGGGCTTTCGCTCTCGACTTCGCCTGGACTCGCTCAGCTATGATCGCAACAAAGATGATATTGTCGATTCCCAGAACGGTTTCAAGTACCGTAAGAGTGAGAAGCGCAATCCAAGCTTCAGGGCTGCTTATCCATTCCATATGAATCGCTTACCGGGTTAGAGATACTCTCGATTCTTAAGGATTCTAGCTCCGTAGCTTAAAATAGGCACCCTTGAGCCACTCTGCACCATTTTCATGCCCCTATTCTTTACGGGGTCTAAGTAACTCCTAAACCCTTATCACCTAGCTATTATAGGAAATATTTAGAACACACTATATATTGATTTGACGAATCAAAGTAATATATTAACACTAGGAATACGGTGAAGTAGGCCGCATAGGAGATCAAAGGAAGAGAGAGGAGGAGCGCAGTGTCAGATGTAGAGACGATCTTGAGTGCATTCCCACGCATTTACTTCGCCTGCCGGCCTCGGCAGGTGACGGATCCTGTTGATGGGAGAGTGTTGAGTTTCCATCAGGCTACCATTTTGTCTCACTTGGATGTGGTTGACCCCACGATGGTGGGTGAATTGGCTAACCATCTGGGTGTCACAGCTTCAACGATGTCCTTGAATCTCGGTCGTCTGGAAGAAGCTGGATACGTGACCAGACAACGGGACCCTGAGGACCGAAGGGTGATGAATGTTTGCCTAACGGAAGCGGGGGAGCGAGTGCGATTGGCGTACAGGACCCTGGATCCGGATCGAGTGGGACTGATGATCGATGGATTGGACCCGGTCCGGCGCCGTACTGCGTTGAATGGCTTGACCTATTTGGTTGACGCAGCAGATGGTCTAGTCAGGAGGGGGCAAGAGCATGTATCAGCCCTTACGAGTTGAGTGTCTTTGCTGAATAGATGTTGGTTCGTGGCCAGGGTTGGTACTCCCACATAGCTTGCTTTGTCTAACGGAGTTCTCCCGAACCCAGAAGCTTTTCCTATGATCGCAAGTCGGATTTTCAAGATTCAGTGGAGTTTCTTTTTTGTGGTTCTGCTATCAGCGATGGCTCTCCGAGGTCAGACGGTTGAGGATTTGTTGACGAGGGCAGAACTAACTGACTTCGCCGAAACAACCTCTTATGAGGAGGTAATGGCACTCTCCAAGAGCCTAGCTGAATTATCCGAGGATATTCATCTGACCACGTTTGGGTATACAAATGAGGGTAGAGCCCTTCCTCTTCTTGTGGTCGGAGCTCCAGGGGCTTCGGCTGCAGCTGTGCTTGGGACTGGTAAGACTCGTGTTTATCTGCAGGGCAACATCCACGGAGGTGAGGTGTGCGGAAAAGAAGCTCTTTTGATGCTACTTCGTCGGTATGCCATGGGTCTCTATCCTAGCTGGACGGACGAGCTTGTTCTTTTGATCGCTCCTATTTATAACGCGGACGGGAATGAAAGAGTTCTGTTACGCAACCGACCCAGGCAACATGGCCCTATTGGTGGGATGGGGCAGCGTCCCAATGCTCAGGGACTGGATCTAAACCGAGACCATACAAAACTCGATTCACCAGAGGCCCGTTCGTTGGTCCGCCTCATGACAGAATATGACCCCCATGTTGCGGTAGATCTTCATACTACGAATGGAACTCGCCATGCATACCATCTCACATATGCACCGCCACTCCATCCGAATACCCCTGCGGCGATAGACGATCTTCTCAGGCGCCGCTGGCTGCCTGAAATCACACGACTGATTAAGGAAAAACACGGTTGGGATTACTACTACTACGGTAATGCTGGAGGTCGGGGTGGTGGTTCAGGATGGCGGACGTTCGATCATCGCCCCCGATTTAATAACAACTATGTGGGGCTTAGGAATCGTGTCGCAATTCTAAGTGAGGCCTACGCGTATGCAAGTTTTGAGGATCGGGTTCTTGGGTCCCTCTGGTTCGTCGAGGAAATCCTAGATTATGCTGAGCAAAACGCTGCAGAAATCAGAGAAATCGTGGAGGAGGCAGACCTCCAATCCGTGGTTGGAAGGGAACTCGCTACACGAGCTGATTTCAGTCGATCGGAAACAGAGGTAAGGATACTTATGGGTGAAGTAGATGAGGTCCGGAATCCGTACACGGGTGAGATCATGCTTCTGCGCCGTGATGTTTCTATCCCGACACAAATGTACGAGTACGGGACCTTCTCCCCATCAGAGACCGAGACTGCACCTGAAGGCTATTACGTACTTCCGGAAGGTGAGGCTGCGATTGAGAGACTGGAAGCACATGGGATCACAGTCCTTCGTCATGCGATCTCGCGCCCGACCTCCCTGACGATCTCTTCGAGCGTCCAGCGCTTTCAAATCGATTCTACCAGGACGAATCCGAATTCATTCCAGGGGCACAATGAGCAAACGGTTTGGGGGGAATGGGTTTCGACAACTGAGACACTCCCAGTTGGAACAGCCTATGTATCGGTTAATCAACCCCTGGGTCGGCTTGCTTTCACCTTACTGGAACCTCGCTCTGACGACGGATTCGTTTCTTGGGCGATTCTCGATGAGGAGATTAAAGGTGGCACGTTCCCAATACTGAGGGAGAGTCCAGGAACTCGTTAGTCGGGGATCCTCAGGAGTAGCTAAGGTCAAGAACGAATATGGAATATATTTTTAGCAATTATGGAATTGAAATTGTGGTAGGAATGATTCTCGCTGTTTTGTTTTTTTCTATTTTCTAGAGTCATATACTTTCACTACATCAAGAAAGACCCATAGTCTTAGCAACTACGCTGTCAGAGTTCTTGGACACTGTGAAAGACGTGCACCTTACGGTCCTTCAGGTGCTCGATCACGGCATCAAAACACTCGACATTTCGCCCAACGATTTCTGGTGGCGCAACTCCAGGCTGATCCCAAATGCCATTCGTGATTAGCCGGACCATGCCGGTGCATGTGTAGCCTGTGGTACGAGCCATTGAGGACGTCTCGGTGTCAGTATTGTAGTAGTCGAGTAACTCATAGGTGTGCCGGAGTGTTTTCCCTTCTTTCTCTCCCTCAACCACAATTCGCATGATAGTGAGATCGGGTTCTCCCTCTTCAAATTGCCAGGCACTAAAGAGAAGAGCTTCAGTGACATCTCTTGGTGTAGCCTGTCCTGATGCTACGAGGATGCCTTTGCTTGAGAGGAATCCGGTGTCTCTGAGCATGCGCATCTTCTCCGCATGTCCTGGATAACGCAGTGTCTTCTCTACCATCTCAGGGGCCTTAGACGACGTCAGTAGAGAGCGCAACCCATCCGTATTAAAGGCCTCCAAGGTACCCAAGCCCGGAAAGTCGACGAGCTCGATTTCAGACAGGGCGGGCAACGAGATGTTTTCCCCCCCTCTTCTTAGGCGAGCAGGCCTCGTGTACTCCTCAATTACATCGCCGGGCGAGAAGGGAGCCTTGTACTCCCAGGGTAAGGATCGTTCAACCGGGAGCCCTCCAACAAGACAGCTGAAGGAGTGTGTTACATCCAAGTGATCATCCATATGGCCCGAAATGAGGTTGCTCAATCCTGGTGCTACACCGCAGTCGACGAGGCAAGGTATGCCGGCTTCTTTGGCTAACTCGTCTAGCCCGAAGGCGTTCTCCGGAAAAAAGGAAATATCGACAACGGGCCTTCCCTCCCTGAGCACTTGCTCTACGACTCCATAGCCCATGAAGCCAGGAACTGCACCAACCACTAGGTCCGCATCTGCAACCGCCTTCGATACGGTATTCGGATCCGAGAGATCAGCAGCGATACAATCAGCGCCGAATCTGGTTAGGCGTTCAGCAGCGACAGGATCTACATCCACAACAAGGATTGAAAAATTTTCTTCCGCCGCGAGATCGCGTACGATCGCGCTGCCTACTCTTCCGCCGCCAAGTACGACAATCCTCAAGATAGCTGCTCCGTATTCGGGTCTTTTAGTGAGGAGAAATCAGGCTGCGATAACCAATCTGTGCAAGGGGAGGCTCCTCATGCGTTGTGTGACTCGGATGAGTGTAGCCTAAGGGCTGGTGTGCCATCACGTTATCCTTCAGACTTCGTTGCCCATATACCTTGCTGGGATGGAATCCGTTATGAAAAAGAGGTCAGTAGCTATCCTGATCGCGCTTACGCTTCCCGTAGTGGCCACCGCCCAACAGGCGGGTCTCGAGCAAGCTGCTGCAACGATTACGGAAGCTGGGTACGCTCAGCGGATTAATGTTATTGCCCATGACTCGATGGGGGGTCGAAATACCCCGAGTGCAGGCCTTGAAATGACGGCGGTCTGGATCGCTAAAGAGTTGGAACAACTAGGCCTTCGGGGCGGAGCCAGAGATGGTAGCTTCATTCAGAGGTACCCACTCCGCTCGATTGTAGTCGATAGCGAGGCATCGGGCCTTAACGCTCCAGGTACGCGGTTGGTATTTGGCCGGGATCTCATCCCTGTCTCAGGAGCTACCGTAACCGGTAATGCTCAAGGTGGACTAGTTCTGATCTCAGGGTCCGGTACTCTCGAAACCTCTGAAGCAAGACCGTTTGCAGGGAATCACGTGATCGTGGTCGCTCCTGCAGATTTAGATGACGTAGATCGAAGTATGCGACAAAGGCTCTCTGCCCTAATAACTGCTGGAGCTCTCTCAGTGATGGTCACCAACTCTAGTGGCGATGAATCCTGGACTGCGAGTGCCAGGAGAGCACTACGCCCCACCGTACGTAAGGCTTGGGGTGAGCGGAGAGCAGAAGGTTCTTTCGCACCGATTCTTCAGTTACGGATGTCAGCCCTAAGAGAGATTCTAGAGCCTCACGGAATCAGTGCTAGTTCTCTTCAGGAGCGCTCAGACAGTGATATCGAAGCCCGTCTCGTGGAGGGTCTTGAACTTACGCTCAACCAGGTGGTCCAAGACGAGGGCATCCTAGCACCTAACGTGGTTGGCATCTTGAATGGTAGTGATCCTGCCCTTGCTGAGGAGTACGTGGTCTTTTCAGCTCACATGGACCATGTCGGGATAGGTGAACCGGACGCAAATGGAGACACGATCTTCAACGGGGCTGACGATGATGCTTCAGGGACGATAGCTATAGTTTCTGTGGCAGAGGCAATGGCAGCGTTGCCAGTTGCTCCTAAGAGATCGATGGTGTTTCTACTTGTGAGCGGCGAGGAAAAGGGGCTTTGGGGTAGTGAATGGTATGCAGAAAATCCGAGTGCCCCGATTGAGCAGTATGTTGCTAATTTCAATGCAGATATGGTTGGAAGGAACTGGCCTGATACGATCGTTGCTATAGGGAAGGAGCACTCCGATCTAGGCGAAACATTGAGGAGAGTGAATTCAGAACACCCCGAGATTGGAATGACGGCGATCGATGATCTGTGGCCTGATGAGCGTTTCTATTTCCGATCTGATCACTACAATTTTGCCAGAAAGGGTGTGCCTATTCTGTTTTTCTTCAATGGTACGCATGATGATTACCATGGCCGTGATGATGAGCCTAACCGAATCGATCACGATAAAGCAGCGAGGATTGCCAAGCTGATGTTCTATCTTGGTGTTGATATCGGGAATGCTCTAAATCCTCCCGAGTGGAACCCAGAGAGCTACCGTCAGATTGTCTTAGGACGCTAGTAGGCGGGCTGTACTAGTCGTCCTCGTACTAGGACGGTGTCACGGTGCCCATTAATGGAGATGGTCGGGGTTGGGATAGCGCGGGAACATGTGGTCTAGTCTCAGTGCCCGAAGGATCTCTGCAGTTCTCGGATGAATCTTCCGAGCCCAAACGCTCTCACTTAGAGGTGTTTGTAGGCGTGCAGTGAGAACTAAGGCAAGATCGGAGACTGCTGGCTTATGGAGGTCCGTAAAGTCAAAGACCACGTGTGCATCCGAGTCCACGACATTTTTCCGTTGTTCGGTAATGACTGAGGTAGTACGTGGGCCTCGGGCCTGTTTGTCGTTACTTTGCTTTCCGCCGTTTTTCATGGTGACCTCACCGTTGGCGTGCTATGACCCGCTCTTGTTCTTATCTAGTATCAAGAGTCATGCCAGATCGGTTTCGTTACATTCGGCCTGAATGATTGAATTGTTCTCGCTGTGGATAGGAAAGACTATCGCAGACTGTCCCCTCTGGCACCGAGAGCCCACGACAAGAAGATTTGCTGTATGAGACTTTCTCAGGTAGGACCTACGAATCGTGCCTGGCTGTTATCACTGCCATTCTTAGGCGTGATTTGTGTACCAGCGCTCGCTCAGACTCAAACTCCAGCATCGGAGGTTGTGCGGCAAGGATATTTTCGGGCAGTGGGAGAGTTTTTCGCTCTACCTCCAACTGAGCTTGCGATTCTGAATGAATGGGAACTTGATGAAGACGAGATTCCGGTAGCCCTATTCATCGCGGAAAGGACTGGCGTCTCCACAGAAGCGTTGGTAGCCCTGAGGCGTTCGGGCCGGAGCTGGGCAGAACTGGCTGCGCGCTACGGGGTCAGTGCGGCTGCTCTCCATCTGCCGATACCCGAACAGAGTTCGGCTGGTGAGATTGCTACACTATACCAACAATACAGGAGCACGCCCGAGAGCGGATGGTCTGATATCCAACTTAAATCCGCTGAAATTGTTGTACTGGTCAATGTCAGACTTCTGGCTCAAACGCTTGGGATTTCTCCAGCAGAAGTGCTTGCTCAGTCGGAGGTAGCTGATTCGTTCGTTAAGCTGTTTGGCGAGTTGATCCACTAACCACTGATTCCGGATACTCCATGGCGCGAGCGAACTATATTCCGCTTTCTACATATGAGGAACTTCCTCCGGAAGAGATGCGGCGGGAGGCTGAGGCGTTTCTTGCTAAGATGAGACGTCGCCGCACGGTGAGGGAATTTTCTGACCGACCTGTGCCGAAGGACGTAATTGAGAACTGTATTCTAGCTGCCGGGACTGCCCCAAATGGTGCGAATCGTCAGCCTTGGCGCTTCGTCATGGTGGGTGATCCGGAACTCAAGTCCCGTATTCGTGAAGCAGCCGAAGAGGAGGAAAGGCAGTTTTACCAAGAGAAAGCCCCAAAAGAGTGGCTTGATGCCTTAGAACACCTCGGAACCGATGAAAACAAGCCATTCCTTGAGGATGCGCCGTGGCTCATCGTCATATTCGCAGAGAGCTACAAAGTACTTTCTGACGGGACTAAGGCAAAGAATTACTATGTGACAGAATCAGTTGGTATTGCTACGGGGATGCTTATCACTGCTCTTCATTATGCTGGTCTCGTTACGCTGACACATACACCGTCGCCGATGAAGTTCCTTAATCATGTGCTCGACAGGCCGGATAACGAGCGTGCATTCCTAGTGCTTGTCTGTGGATATCCAGAGGAAGGTGCCACGGTCCCAGAGATCACGAAAAAGTCGATAGAGGATATCGCTATTGTTGTGGATCGATCTGAATAGGTATCACACATGAGTCTTCCAATACCTGACGAGTCGGTCACTATCTACGAGAAACCGACCTGAACAACATGTCGGAAGCTCGTGAAGCTTCTTGAGGAAGAAGGTGTCAGCTTCAGGCGAGTGAACTATTTCTTGGAGCCCCTTACAAAAGAAGACTTGGTCGCGCTGCTTCGGAAAGGGGCTCTAATTCCACGTGACCTACTCCGGATTCGAGAGAAGTCCTATAGGGAGATGGGTCTAGAGGACCCGAACTTAGATGATGATACAATTCTGGATGCGATAGTAGCTGAGCCAGGGCTACTCCAACGTCCGATCGTTGAGCGGTCGGGGCGTGTTGTGATTGGTCGCCCACTCGAGAACGTGCGGAAACTCTTCTAGTCACTCCTGAATTCTGATCTCAGATTCTTAGGGTAGCCTTCCTAGCGCCAGGTGACTTCCATCGCAAAGAAGTGATCAAACACCTCCCGCGTCGGATGGTTTCTCTCATTGGATTCAGGGCTTCTGATATAGAAATCTAGTTGCATCTGAGCCGGATTAACTGCTCCGGCATCAGTTCCTGTACCTGTCCGGACAACCAGTGTTTCACGATCTCTCATTCCTTGTGTAATCATGAAGTGAATCTGGTGCTCGTCGTAGAGTGTCGCACCATCAAGCGTTGCGCTTCCCCAACCCCACCCGGCTAGGTATAGAAGACTCTTGGGCCAGTTCGCATCACCGCAGCCGGCATTGCCGTGCTCATAGAGGAATGCTGCGATACCCCCATCCTGGCATGGTGAGAATTCCTCAAATCGATCGAGTTCAACTACATAGTGCCCCTCTGGAAGGTCAAGTTCAGCTCGGAAGGTGCCAGTGTTGGCTCGTTCATCGACATCAAGCTCAATCGTGCCGCCTACCGCTTGCACGCTACTGCCATCATCGCCCATGTGATCCCAGGGAGAAGTATCATCCAGTGTCCCCAAGTGATAAACCTGGCTCGCACTCACAATGAAACGACCGTCATAGTTGGTGTGCTGCTCAGGGGTATAGATTCCCATCTCCGTACCCGGTTGGTACCGCGCGCCTGGCTGGAGTTCACTCGATACGTTGGAAGATTCAGGCCCAATACACCCGACCATAGTTCCTATGCTTGCTAGCATGGGAACTAGCAAGTGTTGCTTTTTCAATTTCAAGTCGTCACCTCGTCGAATGCCTCTTCTAGGAGATTAAGTGCTGCAAGCAGGATTTCTTCAGGGGCGCCAAATCCGAGACGCAGATAGTGGTCCATTCCAAAGTGATCACCGGGTACCACAAGGACATCTTTTTCGACTCTGAGCTTTTCGGCAAACTCTGTTGAATTGATGTTAGCAGAATAGCGGGTGAAGCAGAACGCTCCGGCATCCGGTGGGCGATATGTGAAGCGCCCTTCTTGTGTTGCCATCCACGTTTCTAAGAGTCCCAAGTTAGCACGCGTGATTTCTCCTGTGCGATCTAGAATGCGTGCCCTCGTTGCGGGCTCAAGAGCCATACAAGCAAGAACATCTGATAGAGTTGGGGGAGCGATGCTGGTGTAGTCAGTCCGGCCCCAAAGCTCTGTTACTAAGTCCGGAGGTCCGACGATCCACCCGAGCCGAAGACCAGGCATACCATAAGCTTTCGACATCGAGTTCGTAATCAGGACACGGTCGTGGCAGCCCCAAAAGGAAGGCGAGATCTCCCCGTTGGTTTCAGCGCCCTGGTAGACTTCATCAGACATGATCCAAGCACCATGCTGTTCAGTGAGTTCTGCGATCGCCTGCATTGACTCACGAGATAGTGCGGCCCCGGTGGGATTGTTCGGGTGTGTAATAATTACAAAGCGAGCCCCTTCATGAAGTGCCGCCTCAAGTTCAGATAGATCAGGTTGCCATCCCTCTTCTTCCACCAGATTCACCGGCAGAATCTGATTGTCGAAAGACTCAATTAACCCGGGGACTTGTCCGTATGTGGGCAGCATGACTGCGGCTTTACCCTGTGATTCAAAGAGATGCCAAAAACATGTAAAATTAGCTTCTGCGCCACCTATGGTGACGAGTACGGAGTCTTCTGTTGCGCCTGAATAGAGCGAAGCGATTCTCTCTCTTAGCTTGTCAGACCCGTTGGACTGACCGTATCCCAATTCGATTTGGTCAGTGCCATCTTCCTCTCCGGCAATCTCAAAGAGTTCGCCAACCGTGAGCGGGTGCACCGCACTCTCAGAGAGGTTGTATCGCACTCGGTGCTCGTAAGTCGACTGCCACCGCTCCATGCGAAAAGGGGTATAGCGCACGTCTAGGTCTCCTTGATTAGGTGTCGAAGTGACCACTGTATGTGGGTCTGTACCAAGAGTAAACATTGGTACTCGGATCAGGCTCTAAATCCAAAGTGGCCTAAACACAGCATTGACCTGTTAGAATTCTAAGATGAGAAAGGTTCTCCTAATCATTCTAGACGGCTGGGGTCACTCCGACTTCGAGGAACCTCCGACTCCGGGGAATGCGATTGAATTCGCGAATGTGCCACACTTCCGTGAACTCTACGATCATTGCCCTCGGACTCGACTTGCTTGTTCGGGTGTTGATGTTGGGCTTCCTGCTGATCAGATGGGTAACTCTGAAGTCGGGCACCTCAATCTGGGAGGAGGACGGATTGTTCCGCAGAATTTAGCTCGCATTGATAAAGCAATCGCGGACGGAGTGCTTGTCGATCACCTGGGTCTTGAGATTCTTGTTGCAGGGTTAAGGAGGAGTGGAGGGGCCCTTCACATCGCTGGCCTGCTCTCGGACGGAGGAGTCCATAGTCATATAAGGCACTTTGCAGCCGTCCTAAATCTTCTTCCGTCAGACATTCCGGTGCGGCTGCATTGTTTCATGGATGGACGTGACGCTTCTCCCAAGGCTGGAACTGATTACGTCAAAGAAATCGGGCAGCTTTGTATGAAGGGCACCGATTGGGCTGTTGCTTCAGTTATTGGTCGATATTGGGCGATGGATAGGGATAATCGCTGGGACCGGACGAGACGCGCTTACGAATTGATTGTTAATGGTCAAGCTGGGAACTGGATGGGCTCTCCGGATTTCCTTGAGGAGAGCTACGCTCTTGGTGTTACCGATGAGTTCATTGAGCCCACTGGGATACGTGGTATTGGTGAGGCAGGAATCAGCGAGGCGGATGCCTTGCTACTAATGAACTTTCGTGCTGATCGTATGCGGCAGCTTACCTCGGCGATGACTCTCAACGATTTCGATACCTTCAAACGAGAAGGAGCTATCCCCGGTCGCGTTGTGACCATGGCTGAATACGATCCGACGCTTCCTGTCTCAGTGGCTTTTCCGCTAGAGCGTCTGGAGGCATGTCTTTCAGAACTGATTTCCCGAGATGGGCACCAACAATTGAAAACCGCGGAAACGGAGAAGTACGCGCACGTCACATATTTTTTTAACGGGGGAGAGGAAACCCCGTTCGATGGTGAGGATCGCGTTCTCGTGCCCTCTCCAAAAGTTGCTACCTATGATCTTCAGCCCGAGATGAGCGCTCTACCGGTAGCGAATGTGGTTACGGAGGCTATTCGCGATGGGAGGCATGACTTCATCTTGGTAAATTTTGCGAATCCGGACATGGTAGGGCACACGGGTTCAATCCAAGCTGCAATCGAAGCTGTTGAAGTAGTTGATTCATGCCTCGGTGAACTGATTCATTCGGTCACGGATCACCCAGACTGGGTTGCGTTGGTCACTGCTGACCACGGAAATGCTGAGAAGATGCTCAACGACAACGGAGATGTTCATACAGCTCACACAGTTGAGCCAGTGGACTTCATCGTCTTTGATCCCCGCGATGCCGCACATGAACTAGAGGTCCCTGGGCTCTTGGCTGATGTTGCGCCAACGGTGTTGCATTTCATGGGCATTTCTTTTCCTGAACAGATGACTGGAAAAAATCTGGTTACTACTGCAAGACGTGATGACCCGGATATGGGCGCATGAATCAACTTGCGATCCCCTTGGAGCGCCATTGTCTGGATAATGGTCTAAAGATAGTCCTTTCCCAGGACAACACTGTGCCGATAGTGGCAGTGAATATTTGGTATGGGGTTGGGTCTAGAAACGAACTTCCCGGCCACACGGGCTTCGCACACCTGTTTGAGCACATGATGTTCCAGGGCTCCAAGCATGTCCCTAAAAACAAGCATTTTGAATTGATCGAATGTGCTGGAGGGACCCTTAACGCGACCACCTGGTTCGATCGGACCAACTACTTTGAGACAGTTCCTTCCCGAGACCTGGAACTTGCACTTTGGCTCGAATCTGACCGGATGGGCTGGATGCTTCCGGCAATGGACCAGGAGAAGCTCGACAACCAACGCGATGTCGTGAAGAATGAGAAACGCCAACGGTATGATAACCAGCCATATGGTGACTGGGACCAACGCCTTCAGGCATTGATCTACCCAAAGGATCATCCTTATCACCACCCGGTGATTGGGTCGGTAGAAGATCTGGATGCTGCAACACTCGAAGATGTGGCCGCATTTTTTAGTACGTACTATGTCCCGAATAACGCTGTGTTAACGATCGCGGGTGATTTTGACGAATCTCAGGTCATAAATCTTGTCCAGCGCTATTTCGGAGAGATCGAAGCCGGAGCGCCTATCCCGCCACTTCCGGGAGACCCGTGTTTGGAACCGATCATCGGTGACACTGTTCGAGAGCACGTTTTCGCAGAAGTGCCGCTGGCACGGGTCATCATGGGATTCCGCATTCCCCCCTATTCCTCAGAGGACTTTGCGGTTGCCGAGGTCTCTCGGGCACTGCTTGGAATGGGACGCGCGTCCCGTCTTTACCGTGCACTTGTTCGTGAGCGCCGTGTTGCGAAGGGGGTTGTGACTTATGCGTTTCCCCTTCTAACCAACGCTTCCATGCTTCTTACTTGGGCGACTGGATATCCTGATTCGACACCTGAACAACTTGAAGCAGCACTTACGGAAGAGATTGAGGCTTTAGCAGAAGCAAAACAAAGTGAGGTTGATCGTGCGATAGCTCTGACCGAAACCGACTTGGTAAGAGCGCTAGAGCATGTGGGTGAGAGGGCTAACCTACTCTCGATGTTTGACCTCTACTTTGATGACCCTGATCGCTTGAACCACGAAATAGATCGACTCAGAGCAGTGACGGTAGAGCAGATCAGGGACTTTGCAACCTCACAACTCGGCTCTGATAATCGGGCAGTCCTTGTTTATGAGCCAAAGAGGAAATCTTGAGTCTATTGGATCGTACGCAGCAGCCTGTAAGTGGAAAAATTCGGCAATTTGATTTTCCAGAAGTTCAGACAGGGCCTCTACCGAATGGACTTAACCTCAAGATTTGCGTACTCCCTCGGTTACCAATTGTAAGTGTCAATCTGTTTCTTCGGGCGGGGGAGGGGAGCCTGGTTGAAGGGCGGGCAGGAACTGCAGTTCTTACGGGTGATGCTCTCGAGGGCGGTACTCTGAAACGCAGCGGTTCCTCGCTTGCTGAAGCACTGGAGGGAATAGGTGCAAGACTTGGGGTATCGACTGGCTGGGAAGGGACCAGCATCTCAGTATCAGTTCTAGCGGATCGACTTCCAGAAGCATTTGCTCTTCTAGCTGAAGTCGCTCTGGAACCGGACTTTCCCAGCGTTGAAGTTGACCGTGTACGTGAACAACAGCTCGCGGACATACGACAGCGTTCTATGGACCCGTCCGCTCTCGCATCGGATGAAGTTAGTCGTCGCTTCTACGCAGAGGGTCTGCCATACGCTAGGCCACAGGTAGGGACAGAATCCTCGATTAGCTCAGTGACGCGTGATCAAATCAGGGGTTATGCGGAAGCTTGCTATCGTCCAGGGTCTGGAGGGTTGATCATTGTTGGTGACGTTGATCCAGAGCAGATCAGGTCACTTTCTGGTGAATATTTCGGTTCCTGGATCGGTTCTTCATCCGTGGTAGACAACTTCCGTGTTGATGCACAAACACGCGAGCGTCGCGTGTGGATCCTTGACCGGCCTGGTTCAGTGCAGTCCGAGGTACGATTAGGGCATGTGGGCGTCGCGCGTACAACCCCAAACTATCTTCCACTCTCGATTGGCAACCTCCTTCTTGGTGGAACTTTTACCAGCCGCCTTAATCTGAACCTCAGAGAAAGAAACGGCTTCACTTATGGAGTTAGGTCACGGTTCAGTTTTCGCTCTCAACCAGGGCCTTTTCAGGTATCAACTGCTGTGGGTAATGAGGTAACGGCCTCTGCCGTTCGGGAAATCCTTTCCGAACTAGAGTCACTTGTGATTGACGGTGTGACACGAGAGGAAGTGGATGCGGCTCGTGACTACGCTGCCGGAGTATTCGGTCTGCACCTTGAGACTGCTGACCAGATTGCCTCTCGACTCAATCAAATCCTCGTGTACGGTCTTCCGGACGACTACTACCATCTATACAGAGACAACATCCGTTCGGTATCAACCGAGGAGGTAACATCAGCCGTCAGGGCGCATATTCGCCCTGACGAAGTCCAGGTTATCATCGTTGGTGATGCGGAAAGTATCTTAGGTTCAGTGGACGCCCTCGAGCTTGGGCCACTAGAAGTTGTTTGATCAGAGCTGACATGAAGCGGTAGGATGTCACATTGAGGGTTTGCATGCGTCACACAGAGAGGACGCAAGGTCGACAGACCTATTGAAGAGAGGGCATTTCCTTGTGGCATGGTGCCTGCACACTGATATGCCAGCAAAGAGTGTTCTCTATAGTTAAGGAGTTTAGACGTGGCCGGTACACGCGAAGACGAGAGCGTCCAGCCTATTGTTCACGAGGGTAAAGCTCATGAGCGAAACTTCAAGCTTCGCGAACTCAGTGACGCAGATGTAGTTCAAGCTTCACTAGACGGTGATGATCGGGCCTTTGGTGAATTGGTCCGACGTTATGACCAAAGACTACTCAATTTTGTCTACCGGACTATCGGAGACCGGGAGCGGAGTGAAGATCTGATTCAGGAGACTTTTGTTCGAGTCTATAGACATCTACACAGGTTTGATCAGTCGAAGAAATTTTCAACATGGATCTACACGATCTCGAGTAATCTAGCCAAGAACGAACTCAGAAATAGGTCGCGCAATCCGTTGGTACTTTTCCAAGCACCATAGGATGGTGTTTGTGCTTCGAGAGTTGGAGGGGAAGACTTATGAAGAGATTGCGGAAATCACGGGATGTAACCTAGGGACAGTAAAGAGCCGCCTGAACCGCGCTCGCAATAATTTTGCGAAGATTATCGCACCCATGATTGAGTAAAGGACTGAGATCTGAACATAGGTTCTCTAGCAAAAGACGGCAGGTAGAGAGGGCCTCGGCCCCGCGAGATCAAGCCGGTGGGGCCGTAACTATTGGAACCCGTGTGTGGTGGGTGCAGTATCAGTCTCAATGACTTGTTCCGAATACTTCAAGAATTTTTCCGATCTCATAGACGGAAACACGGCAGAGGAGGACGTACGGGCCTTTGAGGAGCACCTTAATGAGTGCTCTGCGTGTAGTCGTCACCGGCGCGTGATCGAACAAGGTTCGGCGCTCTTGCGGACCCTGCCAAAGCCGAAACTGAGCGATAACTTTGTACCGAGGCTCAGGCACCGACTTTATCATGTTGATGATCAGTATTCTCTCCGCAGTGCAGCTTCTGTCGTTACGCCGCCGGCTCTGCTAGCGATGGCGGTCATCCTAATGATCGTTTCTTGGTTACCTGTATTCAGGGATGCTACTCCCGAGATAGCTCTCGAGACGGTTGTCGTTGAGCACCCTCCGCTACAGGTCATACGGCAGCCCTCAGTCATGAGTCCGTCTTCATCTGGGTTTGTTGTGTATCCTTTTGCCGACGTCAGTGAACGAGCACTCTCGGATTTCAGGCAAGAATTATGGAATGAAGCTCACGCGTTGCTTTTCGAGTACTCACCCCTGTCCCAACGTTCCCGACAGCGTGGTGTGCTTCGTCGCGCAGGACTAGGTCAGCAACGCTAGAGAGCCAGTTCCGCCGGATTGTCTCGGTCAGCACTTTCACTGGACGAATGCCGGCTTAGTTTGATCGAGTGACAATACCTCAACTCCCTCCCGCACTTGCCAAGGTTCGAGGTGGCGTCTGCTATCTGCACGGTGAAGACGCTTTCCGTAAGGAACAGGTGATTACTGCCCTGATTGATGTGCACCTCGATTCCGCGACCCAAGACTTTAATCTCGACCAACTAAGGGGTACTGAAACTGAGGTAGAAACTGTGGCCTCAATCATGGCCACTCCACCAATGATGGCTGAATGGCGTGTAGTTGTGGTACGAGAGGTAGAAGGATTCGCTTCAGGCAAGAAGGCTCGTGAAGCCATACTGGAGGTTGTTAGAAATCCGCCACCTGGTCTCGCGTTAATTCTGAGTTGTACGGTGCCACGGGGTTCTAGAGCTAAGTTCTACCGAGATCTTTCAAGCCTGTCACATTCGGTAGAATTCAAGACATTCACGAGTGCCGATCTTCCAGGCTGGTTAATCAACAGGGCCCGGGAAGCTTATTCAGTGGAAATTGAGGTAGAGGCAGCGCAGGCACTCTCATCAGCGATCGGAACGAATCTAGGGGTACTGGACCGCGAACTAGAGAAACTCGCTGGCTTCTTGGGAGATCGCTCACTTATAACGATTGGTGATGTTGAAGCTGTCGGAACGAAACTCCCGTCACAGGATCGTTGGCGTTGGTTTGACCTCGTCGGTGAACGCCGATTTCAGGAAGCACTAACAGGTCTCGACGTTCTGATCGGGCAAGGTGAATCAGGGGTCGGGCTCGTGATAGGCTTAGCAAACCATCTGTTACGGTTAGGGGTCGCATCGACTAAAGGTTTCCGTAGTCTAGAGGCGGCACTTCCACCTCACCAAAAATGGTTGGCAAAGCGGGTGATGGCCCAATCCAAGAAATGGCCACCAGGTGAGCTCGACGCTGCTATTGAGGGATTACTCCGGGCTGATCGTCTCTTGAAGGCATCGCCGCAAAGTGATCAACACTTTGTCGAAGAGTGGCTATTGGGTCTGATGTCACGGGCCCTTGCCGCATGATAGGTCGTTTAGGTGGAATCGGGCTGTTGATTCTTGCTATGTCATCCCTGGGTTCTCTCCCCGGAGGGGCTCAGACGGATGCCATTAGGCTCCCAGAGATTGAAGAACTTGCGCAAAATGGTCGTTCTGATGAGGCACGGGCTGCTTTATTGGGCTGGTGGGAAGAATCCCGGGTTCTCGCATCGAGAGAAGAACGCCAGTACGCCCTCTGGCTACGTGGCCGCCTTACCGTTGACCCATCACAGGCTGTAAGGGACTTCCAGCGCTTGGTCGTAGAATACCCAGCCGGCCCCTTTACTGCCCGGGCACTTTACAGGCTTGTACAGGAAGCTTATGAAAGAGGTTACACCGAAGATTTCGAACGGCATATAGCATCCCTCTCTCGGGACTACCCTGGCTCGTCGGTGTTGGCTGAAGCCGAAGCATGGGTCAGTGGAACCCTAGGGGCAGCCCCCCCTCTGGTTACGCGATCTACAATTTCTGAGCTGCCTGTTGAGGATCAAGATGATGCCGCGACTCCGGCTGATACAGCACCGTATTCAGTTCAGTTGGGGGCATTCTCAAATGAGGGGCGTGCCGCCGCGCTCTTCGATCTTGCTCGTGCAGCTGATCTGAATGTTAGGTTGGTACGGATGCCACAAAGCAACTTGATCCACGTGCGTGCAGGTCGCTTTGAGACCTCGATAGAAGCGACGGAATTCTCGAGACGAGTGACCGTGCTTGGATTCACGGCGGCTGTTGTACGAGATGCGCAAGATGAGGATTTGGTCCGCAGTAGTTTTAGAGTTCCCAGTCATGACTCAGTGCACTAAATCATCGATTACTGACATTCATCCTTGAGCATGGGCTCCTCGAGTCTATTTTCACGTATGGCCCCAGCGGACACACCCCTGATGCGGCAGTGGCGAGAAGCGAAGGCGGATCACGCCGACTCGCTGCTATTTTTCCGCGTTGGTGACTTTTATGAACTGTTCCATGATGACGCTGAAGAGGGCGCAAGGCTACTGGGCCTGACCCTCACATCACGGAACAACGGGGCTGCCGCTGGAGTGCCTTTGGCGGGGATTCCTGCCAAGGCGCTTGACGAATACCTATCAAAGCTCGTGAGGTTGGGTCGACGCGTTGCGATATGCGACCAAGTTGAAGACCCCGCGGAAGCGAAGGGGATTGTCCGTCGAGAAGTCACAGAGATGATTACACCTGGGACTGTGCTTGCCGACTCACTGCTAATGAAGCACCGGAATAACTTCTTGGTGGCTCTCGTTGACGCGGGGACGGACTCATTCGGTATGGCCGTCTTGGACGTATCAACGGGTGAAATGTCTGCACAGCTCGTTCCCGCCAGTGAACTTCGTGCCGAACTTGGGCGGCTGGAGCCTTCAGAACTGCTCTTGCCTTACTCGCTTGAAACTTCGGACCAGTTGACCTGGGCGGCTGGGCCATCCATTCCTCGAACTCTGCGTGCGGACTGGATGTTCGACGCAGACCTCTCAACGGATGCCCTCCTGAATTTTTTCGGAGTCCATTCGCTTGATGGCTTTGGATTTCAATCTGAAGATCAATCGCTCGTGCGGGTTTCTGGGGCGCTTGTTCAGTACTTAAAAGAGATTCGCCCTGCGGGCGTGTCACACCTGAAACCGCCTCGGATTCGTCGTCCTGGACAGATCATGCTTCTCGATGAGATGACTCGAAAAAATCTCGAGTTGATTGAGCCTCTTCGGACTGGAGAAAAGGGAGGTGCGTTACTCGATGTCCTCGATGTCACTACGACACCCATGGGTGGACGACTTCTACGTCGTTGGGTGCTAGAGCCGCTTATTCACATTGAGGACATCTGTGTTCGACACGGAGCGGTGGAGGAGTTTGTGGAGTGCCCTGATGTCAGAAGGCGGATTCGAGGATCCCTTTCTGGCATTACAGATCTTGAGCGGCTAGCGGGCAAAGTCGGTACGGGGCGGGTCACACCGCGGGATCTTGCAGGGCTAAGGAGGTCTCTTGAGCAGCTCCCTGAGATCCAGGCTGCAGGTGTTGAGGCGAAAGATCCCCTGATTCGTGAATGTGCGGTCGACAAGGACTGCTTGGAGGATGTATCCACGCTGTTGAAACGGGCGATTTCAGATGACCCGCCGGCGACCCTCCAGGAGGGGGGAGTTGTCAAGAAGGGTTGGTCGGAGGATCTAGACGAGCTTCGTGCAGTCAGAGACGGCGCACGGGACTTCATAGCAAGTCTCCAGGTTCGTGAGCGTGAAAGAACTGGTGTTGCATCTCTGAAGGTTGGTTTCAACAAAGTCTTTGGTTACTACCTCGAAGTTACTCGAGCAAACCTAGGGAAGGTGCCTGTTGACTATGTCAGAAAGCAGACACTCGCGAACGCTGAACGTTACTTCACTCCTGAGCTCAAAGAATGGGAAGAGAAAGTTTTCGGGGCAGAGGACCGAATTTCGCATTTGGAGGCTGAGCTTTTTAGTGATATCCGAGGGCGTGTCGCCATGGAGATTGGTCGACTCCAAGACACCGCTGCGAGAATAGCGAAACTAGATGTACTGGGAAGCTTCGCAGAAATTGCAGCTAGCCAAAATTATGTGCGCCCTGAGATCCACTCGGGTTTCGAGCTTGAACTTGTAGCTAGTCGACATCCTGTCGTAGAGACGATGATGCCCCGTGAGAAGTTCATTCCGAACGACATCTGCCTTAACGAGAATGGATGGATCGTCGTGTTAACAGGACCAAACATGGCCGGTAAGAGTACAGTGCTCAGGCAAGTCGGATTAATTCAACTTCTAGCTCAGATTGGATCCTTCGTACCTGCGGATCAGGCCAGAATACCGGTAGCGGATCGCATATTCACTCGTGTTGGCGCCTCTGATAACCTGGCACGGGGTCAGTCAACGTTCATGGTAGAAATGAGCGAGACCGCAGCGATCGTCCATGGAGCCACTGAAATGAGTCTGGTCTTGCTCGATGAAATTGGTCGGGGGACTTCCACTTATGATGGCGTCTCGATTGCGTGGTCCGTCACTGAGTATCTGCACGAGGAACTAGGCTCGAAAACCATTTTTGCCACGCACTACCATGAATTGACCCAACTAGGCGATCTGCTTCCCGGTGTGAAGAATATGAATGTCTTGGTTCGAGAAGTTGGATCGGATATCGTGTTTCTGCGCCAACTACTAGAGGGGGGTGCAGACCGTTCATATGGGATCCAAGTTGCCCGTCTTGCTGGCTTGCCTGACACGGTCGTAGCACGTGCGCAGGAACTCCTTGTGGAATTGGAGGGAACACACACGGGTGGCGGAGAAGGCCTCGGGAGGCATGGTATTCATCGTCCAGGATCGGAAACTGCGCCGGACCAGCTATCGATGTTTCGGGCAGATCACCCTGCCTTGATTCGCTTACGCGGGATAGATCCAGATGATTTGACTCCCCGGGATGCCCTGGAACTCCTGTATCAATTGAGGTCAGCTGCACACGGAGACGAGAACACCGAATGAAATCCACCGAAGACTTCTGTTTGCAAAGGAGAATGCTAGGGGGCTTCGTAATTCTTGGAATGCTTGTTGCAGCGTTCTCGTGCGGTGGGGAAAACGAAATTGAACAACCGATACCACTACTAGATGAGATGACGATCGATTACCCGCTAAGCCTTTGGGATCAAGCTATAGAGGGTGAAACGTTGCTAAGGGTGCTAGTTACCGAAGGAGGTTCTGTCGACTCTGTAGAGATCTTCGAATCCTCTGGTTACTCCGCTTTTGATTCTGCAGCAGTTGCTGGAGCAATAGACCTACGGTTTAATCCGGCTACCCAAGATGGGGAGAGTATTGAGGTATGGGTGACGGTGCCTGTTCAGTTCTCTAAGAGTCCCTCGCCTGATAACAAAAATTAGTGTCATATCCAATTTTATAGGGGTTACGAAAGCCTTGTCTCCAATGTCTGAACGCCACAGGGAGCCATACGACAGTGTACTAGATCTGATCGGATGGACACCTATGCTACGGTTAAGCTCAGTTGTTGATGGTGCTCGCACGCCGGTCTATGTGAAACTGGAGTTCATGGGCCCGGGGGGCTCGATCAAAGACCGTATTGGTCTTGCAATGATTGAGGCAGCTGAGAGGGAGGGGACTCTCAAGGCGGGTGGGACGGTCGTCGAAGCTACTGGAGGTAACACTGGGCTCGCTCTAGCGATGGCGGCTTCGCTCAAGGGATATCGTTGCATCTGCACGATGCCAGATAAGATGAGCAGTGAAAAGGTCAAGCTCTTGCGTGCCTTTGGGGCGGAGGTGGTCATCACGCCTACGGCAGTGCCTCCTGATCATCCTGATCACTATCTCCAGAAAGCGCGTGCTATCACAGCTGCGACTCCGGGTGCTGTGATGGCAGATCAGTTTTACAACGAGGCAAATCCGCAGATCCATTATGAGACAACAGGGCCGGAGATTTGGGAACAGAGTGCGGGGCGGATTACCCATTTCGTAGCTTCTGCCGGGACAGGGGGCACCATCACAGGTGTTGGACGTTACCTAAAGGAAAAGAACCCGGCTGTCCGCGTAGTCGGTATTGATCCTGAGGGTTCTATAACTGCTCCGTTCTTCAATACCGGGGAAGTAGGAGAGGGCACTCCTTACAAAGTTGAAGGCATTGGTAATGACAAGATTCCTGGAACACTGGATCTTGATGTCGTTGACGACTATCGAGTTCTCTCGGACCAAGCAGCGTTTGCGATGGCAAGGCGAATGACACGCGAGGAGGGGTTATTTGCAGGTGGCTCAGCAGGTCTCATGGTTCACGGAGCCATCGAGTTAGCTAAGCAAATTGATGATCCAGATGCTTTCGTCGTTTCGCTAGTTTGTGACTGGGGTGAACGGTACCTGAGCAAGGTCTATGATGACGAATGGATGCGTGAGAATGGCTTCCTTGAGAGATCCAGGCATACAACAGCCCGTGACCTTATCGACAAGAAACGTTCTGATGCGCCAGAGCTAATCACGGTAGAGCCGGGAACATCGATACGGATTGCTTTGTCAACGATTACTGCGCATGACATCGGCCAACTTCCGGTTGTCTCCGATGGCTCTTGTGTAGGGTCGGTCACAGAAACAAGTCTGATGAGCCAAGTACTAGTGGATACTGCGCTGCTCGACAGGCCTGTCGATAGTGTGATGGCCCCTCCATTCCCAGTCATCGCTGATCATGTCGACTCTGAGGAAGTAAGGGCTCTTCTTACGCGGGGCAATGCGGCCTGTCTGGTGAGTACAAACGGCCAGCTTGTGGGTATCGTCACACGTTATGACGTCGTGAGAGCGTTAACCGCATGAGAATAGCAGTCCTGATGGGAGGGGTTTCTGATGAGCGGGAAGTGTCGCTGTCATCTGGGGTCCAGGTTGCAAGCGCTCTTCGTAAGCTGGGTCATAAAGTCGTCGCAGTGGACACAGTGAGAGGATCTTTAGATGAGGCCGAAGAGACTCTCTTACTTAAAGTGGGGGTGGGCGCATTACCTCCACTAGTCGGAGAACTGGCATCGCTAGACGAGGTGCAGACGGTGATGCTCAGTGGTAATCCTGAACTCAGAGAAATTGACGTCTTTTTTCTTGCACTTCATGGAGGATCAGGAGAGGACGGCACCGTCCAGGCCCTTCTCGATGTTGCTGGCGTCGCGTACACCGGTAGTAACAGACTTGGCTGTTCACTAGCAATGGACAAGGAGGTTAGCAAGCGACTCTTATGTCAAGCAGGTGTTCCGACGCCGGACTGGCTGTGTGGAGAATGCTCAGCTGCAGAAGTCGCCGACACATTAGGCTTGCCTGTGATCGTTAAGGCAGCGTCTGGAGGCTCATCACTTCGATTGATCCTCGCTCATGATCTCGAAGAACTCGGATCTGCGATCGATGAAACTCGTGGATGGAATGATCTGATACTGTTTGAGAGGTATCATGCGGGGAGAGAGATCACGGTAGGGATTTTGGGAGAAGAAACACTCCCAGTCGGAGAGGTTGTCCCTGAGCATGAAATTTTCGACTACGAGTGCAAATACCAGCCCGGAATGGCTCAAGAAATATTTCCAGCTGACATTCCCTCGGACCTTGCTTCCAGGCTAGGAACTCTTGCGTTATCAGCTCATAAAGCACTTAGGCTTCGTGACTATTCGAGGGTAGACTTCATTATCGATAGCCAAGGAGAGCCCTGGTGCTTGGAGGCGAACGCTTTGCCCGGAATGACCGCCAATAGCTTACTTCCTAAGGCCGCTGCCGCCGCAGGGGTGGCTTTCCCCGAGTTGTGTGACCGGATTGCGAAACTCGCGGAAGTGAGAAAACAGAAGGATTCTGATTGTTCTTGAGGCGTTGTGAATTAGGGAGGTGGTGATTTCGGAACATGCCTACAGGGTTAGGGTTGGATAGATTCCCCTAGTAGTAAGTAAGATTAATAACAGAGAGAATGGCTTACTCAACCACTAGCTTTGGTTTCAGGTACATGATCACCCCTATGGTGAAGAACCTGATAATCGCGAATGTGGTGGCCTTCTTTCTGACCCTGCTGGTCGGACGAGATTTCATGTTCGACTGGTTCGCGTTCCAGCCCACGCAGATTTTTTTCAGGCCGTGGGGTGTGGTCACCTACATGTTTCTGCATGGTGGTTGGTGGCACTTATTCTTCAACATGCTGGTGCTGTTTTTTTTCGGCCCCCCACTTGAGGGTCGCTGGGGCGAAAATGAGTTCCTGAAGTTTTATTTCTGCTGTGGTCTTGGAGGGGTAGCACTCAGTTACTTTTTCCTGCCGGCTGTAGTGGTTGGAGCGTCAGCTGCGATGTATGGCCTGATGCTAGCCTTCGCGATGAACTGGCCGAACGTGCCGATATACATCTGGGGGATCTTCCCAGTGAAGGCCAAGTACCTTGTGAGCTTGATCGTTGTCATAGCTGCCTTGAGTGCTTTCGGGGACAGCAATGATGGCGTTGCCCATTTCGCACATCTTGGGGGTCTAGCCGCAGGCTTTATCTATCTGAGGGCTGATTGGCGGTTAAATCGGTACCTGGGTTGGCTTAAGAAAAAGACTTCCAGGAGTGGTCGTCTTGCGATTGTTCGTACTGACAGCCACGTCGGTTACTCAGCTGATAATGTTGCGGGTAAGCAACATGCAGATGATCCAGTACTCTTTGACAGAGTTGATGAGGTTCTCGATAAGATTTCTGCGAAAGGAATGTCCTCACTGACTCCTGAAGAGTTGAAACTCCTGGATCGGGTATCCAGGCACCATCGGACTAACTAGGTCCCAAATCCGAGCCACCGGTTTGTCTGAGATCATTACTCTGTTCTAGTTCCTTAATCAGTTGTTCGCCTTGGAGTGGCTTGCGAGGTTACTGATTACGCGATTCGCTGAGCGCATAGATTCAGCGTTGATCTGACCCAAAGAGGTGCTCATGGTTTCGAGATGGCAGTTTCGCACCTGTTCGCAGAAGTGTCGTTCGGCAATAACGCTACTATTGTTCACGGGCTGTGCTGGTGCACAGGTCGGCCCACCGCCACCGGTCCCGGAAGTATCTCAGAATTCTCTGGAAGTAATCCAGGTCCCTATGCCTGATGAGTCGGCCTCACAAAACCAGGCGGATAGGACTAATCTTGATACGGTTCAAGCAGGAGAGTTCGACCAGGGTAAGATGTGGACCTTTGAATTTCCTCCTGTCGATTATATCACTGAGACATATGGCTTCCGGCCGGACCCAGAGTGGTTCGAGCGAGCCCGACTAGGAGCACTTCGTATCCCGAGTTGTTCAGCATCCTTTGTGTCTCCGAATGGTTTGGTCATGACCAACCACCACTGCGCTCGGGAGTTTATCTCCCAGGTCTCAGGGGATGGTGAAGCTTTATTGGATCAAGGTTTTGTAGCGGAAAATCTCGAAGATGAAAGGACAGTCGAAGAGTTCGAGGCAGATCAGCTGGTTGAGATTCTAGACGTCACTGATGAAGTCAACGCTCAGCTTGACCTGGTTCCTCAGGATGAACGTGCTGGAGCCCGAGTAGATCTTCTGGATGAGATCAAAGCTAGAATTGTAGAGCAGCGTGGAGGTGAGGACTCGGGCTACGAAATAGAAATGATCTCCCTATACAACGGAGGGAGAACATCCGCCTATGTATTTCGGCGGTACACGAATGCCAAGCTCGTAATGGCACCTGAACTGCAGATCGGATTTTTCGGCGGTGATCCAGACAACTTTACCTATCCACGATACAACATGGATTTCTCCTTTTTCCGTCTGTACGATGAAACTGGTTCCCCACTCTCAAGTGATACTTACTTCCCGTTTGACCGTGACGGACTGTCTGAGGGAGATCCTATTTTCATTGTGGGAAATCCTGGATCAACCAGCAGGCTACAGACAGTTGCAGAGCTCGAATACCGTCGTGACGTGAGTGATCGGTTCCTACTTGAAACGATTAGGAAGCGTATGGCAGTTCTGGAAGTTTATATAGAAGAAAATCCTGAGATTGCTGAGCAGTATGATTTGCGGAACCAGTACTTTAGCCTGAGTAACACTGAGAAGGCATATGAGGGGCAACTCCAAGGGCTTCATGACCCAGTGATCCTCGCGAAGCGAGCTGACACTGAGGCCGATTTCCAAGAGGCAATCAATACTGCCCCCGCCTTGCAAGATCTTTATGGTGGGTTAGTTGATCGCATGGCAGAACTCCAAGATTTGAAGCGGAGTCGCACTGACGTGGTTGCTGCGTTCTCGGTTTTTGGGAATCCGATTCTCGACTCATCGACTCTCATTAGGGGCTTTTTTGGGCTCCAGGTCATTTCGATGCAACAGGGCGGTGCGCCGGCTGAAGATCTCGAGTCGATGATCGATAATGTTCGAGGGACCCCCCAAGTCCCCGCGGAACTAGATGTAGTGTTAATGGCCGACCGATTTAGGGACTTGGTTGAACATCTCGGTGCTGATCATACGGCTGTGAGGAGCCTGCTTGCTGGACGCACCCCTGAGGCGGTCGCGGAACAGGTGGTTTCGAATAGCATGCTCAGTGATTCTGCTGATGCCGTAGTCGCTCTTGAGTCTGGCAGTATCAGTCCTCAGGATCCTGCGGTCCAAGCAGTCATAGCCTTTCTTCCCGCTTTCTTGGAACTGAATAGCCTTTTTGCCGAAGTCGCACCTGAGGAAGAAGCGATCGCTTCGGAACTAGGGCGGGCCCGCTTTGAGATCTATGGAACTGAAGTGCCACCTGATGCAACGTTCTCTTTGCGTATCGCAGACGGATCCGTTAGTGGCTACGAGTACAACGGTACAATTGCACCAGTGTTCACTACCCTATTTGGACTTTATGACCGTCACTATTCCCATAGCGGAAAAGAGGACTGGGCGTTACCGGAGCGGTGGATGAATCCACCCAGCTCTCTTGATCTTTCTACTCCGGTAAATTTTGTATCCACAGCCGATATTATCGGTGGTAACTCAGGCTCTCCGGTTCTTGATCGTGACCTTGAGGTGGTCGGTCTGGTGTTTGATGGAAATATTGAAAGTCTCCCAGGAGATTACATATATTTGCCGGAAAAGAATCGGTCAGTGAGCGTTGATGTACGGGCTATCCTAGAGGCTCTCGATGAGATTTATGACCTTGATCGGCTCGTGCTTGAACTCACCACGGGACGTCTCTTCGAGACCGAGGAAGAAGCGGACCAGGTAGGTCGTTGATAGTCGCTCCCATGTAACATGCTGAAAGCAAAGCGATCTTCTTTAATTGCTGACGTAGCTATTGTGTGCGTGGGTATGCCGCAGTCTTCGAGGTGGTGAATAGATGGCATGGTTTTCTAGCAGGGTTATTCACTCTCGGGAGAGTGCAGCATACCCACACACTACAAGGGAGCGATGTCTTTCCGGGGGACGCCCTCTGTTTAAGCCTGCATATTAGGGGCAAGGAATCCTCCTTAAAGAAGTAACATCGAACATTCCGCGGTGCCTTGCCCGCCCCCTCAGGCCTTTCTACAATCCGTGTCTCCATAAAGCTGAGGTGGCCCCCTAGGAGTGCCTCCTGCGACAAAATAAGGACTCACCACTACCCGAGTTCGTCGGGTTAGAAGATGTCCCTAAATAATCGAGATCCCGGAGGACTCTGAATGGCATCGGGCAAGGAATATACCACAGACCGGATACGGAATGTCGCGGTTCTCGGGCATGGCGGCTCAGGAAAGACAAGCTTGATAGAAGCGCTCTGCTTTGTGTCAGGCACTTCGAATCGTCACGGCGATGTCGATAACGGGACCGCGCTTACGATGCACACTCCCGAAGAGCATGCCCATGAAATTTCAATCCAGATGACCCCGGCCTATGCTGAGCATACTGGTGTGAAGGTCAATCTTCTGGATACACCAGGATACTTGGACTTCACCGGTGAAGCTCTTTCAGCGGTACGAGTAGCAGATGCCGCCATCATTGTCGTCAGTGCCACCTCGGGCATCGAGGTTGGCACTGAACGCGTTTGGGAGTACTGCGAGGCCCGGGGAATTCCCCGGATCTTTTTTGTTTCAATGATGAACAAAGAGCACGCTGACTTTGATGGTGTGTTTCAGCAAATCAAGAAGCTTAGTGAGAGTGCACTCCCTGTAGAGATCCCGATTGGAGAAGGTCCCGCTTTTGAAGGGATCATCAACCTCTTCAGTGAAAAGGCTCATATCTACAAGAAGGGGACGACCAAGGGGGAATATGACGAAACTGACATCCCAGAGGATTTAAAGAATAAAGAAGCCCAGTGGGAAACCGAACTCCAAGAGACATTGGCCACAACGGATGAGGATCTTTTAGAGAAGTACTTGGAAGGCGAAAAGATCTCCCGCGAAGAAGCGATTGATGCGATGGCTCGTGGAATGGCACGTAACGAAATCTCCCCAGTTTTCTGTGGTGCTGCCCCGCTTACCTACGGAATCAGGGCACTCCTCAGTAAGCTCGTAGAGTTGTGTCCTAACCCGGCGGAATCAGGAACTGAAATTGTTGGTGACCAGGAGCTTATGGCTGAAGACGAAGGGCCACTCGCCGCACTCGTCTTCAAGACTATGGCTGAGCCACATATTGGGGAGTTGTCATACTTCCGAATCTTCTCGGGTAAGGTCGCTAGCGGGGAAGAAGTTGTGAATGCATCGGATGGCCGAGCAGAGAAGCTCAACCACTTGAGTATCCCTATGGGTAAGGAGCGGCATGAAGTTTCCGTACTTCATGCTGGAGACATTGGGGTCGTGGCCAAGCTCAAGCACACGCATACCAATGACACGCTCAACAACAAAGGAAAAAAACTGTCTTTAGATAAGATCGAATTCCCGAGTGCGGACATTGCTCTAGCTATTAAGGGAGTTAGTCGGAACGACGAGGACAAACTCGGAGAGGTTCTGCCTAAGCTACATGAGGAGGACCCAACGTTTTCTGCTGCGTTTAATGGAGAGCTTCACCAGACTATAGCCAGAGGTGTAGGTGAACTGCATCTCGACGTTCAGTTCGAGCGCATGGAGAGAAAGTACGGGGTCAAGGTTGAAACTGGACAACCAAGAATCGCTTACCGAGAAACGATCACAAGACAGGCTGAAGGACAGGGGCGGCACAAGAAGCAGTCAGGTGGTCGTGGTCAGTACGGCGACTGTAAAATACGAATGTCACCGAGGCCCCGGGGTGCGGGCTACGAGTTTGTTAACTCGATCAAAGGTGGGGTTATCCCGACAAAATATGTGCCATCTGTAGACCGTGGGATAAGGGAAGCATCTGTAAATGGAGTGATAGCAAACTATCCTTTGGTCGACTTTGCAGCTGAATGCTACGACGGTTCTTACCATGCCGTCGATTCGTCTGATATCGCGTTCAAACTTGCTGGTTCGTCGGCTTTCAGAAACGTGGCCGAAAAATGTGGGCCGGTCTTACTGGAGCCAATCATCGAAGTATTAGTAACTACTCCGGACGAATATGTTGGAGACATCATGGGTGATTTGACCTCAAGGAGGGGAAAGGTGCAGGGTATGGACCCCTCCAGTGGTCGCACCACGGTGAAGGCAATGGTTCCAGAATCAGAGCTATATAAGTACGCGGCGACACTGAGGTCGATCACCCAAGGTCGCGCCCATCATACTCGTAACTTTGCTGGCTATGAGCATGCACCGCACGAAGTCATTGAAAAGGTAAGGGCTGAGCGAGCGGCAGAGAGGTCCTGATAGATTGTGCAGCTGGTGCTGCGCACAGGTTTGGACTTGGTGACCATTCTTGAGCCGACTTACTTAAGAACTGGTAACGGCACTTGAACGAAGGCTTCCTCCTGCCTGGCTACTCGCCATATTACGGTGTCGTACCTGCGCTTCTGATAGTTTGTATACGCTACGTCTGTAATACCTCCGAGTTATCCAATACCGATCCTTCTTATCACCGGTGACTCCACATTATCGAAAGGTGATCTATGCCGTCTAAAGTCACGGCCCTCCCAGTTCGGAGAACCTTTGGTGAAACCATGCGCACTGACGCGTGGTGGCTTCAGCCCGTCGTGGTTTTTGTTGTCTTCACCTCTTTTGTCATCTACTCCACATGGGCTGCGTTCCAGGGGAACAACTATTATTCGGGGAATCTGCTTTCGCCTTTCTACTCACCGCTGATCTGGGGAGATCCAGAAGCACACTCGTTTACCGGTACGCTAGAGCCTGGATGGTGGCCTTCCTTTCTCCCGGTATTTTCTCCAGCGTTCGTGATCCTGTGGGCGCCCGTGAGCTTCCGTCTTACCTGCTATTATTACCGTGGAGCTTACTATAAGGCTTACTGGCCCGGCCCATCGTCCTGCTCCGTAGGCACGCCTCGTGAAGCTTACATGGGTGAGAGGAACTTCCCATTAATTCTGCAGAATGCCCATCGATACACATTGCCCTTTGCTCTGCTACTGCTCGTGTTCTTGTCTCACGATGCCTGGAAAGCTCTGTGGTTTCAAACTGAATCCGGTTCAGAGAAACTTGGGCTTAGCCTAGGAACGATCGTTTTGACAGCAAACGTAGTTCTCCTTAGTGGCTATACGTTCGGGTGCCATTCACTGAGGCATCTGATCGGCGGAGGGATCGATAAGCTAGCAGGGAGACCAGTTCAGAGGGCTGCATACGAGTGCGTTTCGTGGTGCAATGGCCGCCACATGATTTGGGCGTGGTGTAGCCTGATTTGGGTGTCATTTACAGATATCTATGTCCGGTTGTGTGCGATGGGAATCTGGGCAGACTGGAGGATCCTCTGATGACCCAGCACCAGGTCTTAGAGTACGATGTTGTAGTGATTGGAGCCGGTGGAGCCGGTTTACGCGCGGCAATTGAGGCCGCAGCTAAGGGTGCTTCAGTTGGCTTGATCTGCAAATCTCTGCTCGGGAAAGCCCATACCGTTATGGCTGAAGGGGGCGTTGCTGCGGCCCTTGCCAATGTTGATGACCGAGACAGTTGGAAAGTCCATTTTGCCGACACGATGAGAGGTGGGCACTATCTCAATGCTTGGCGGATGGCGGAATTGCACGCACAGGAAGCACCTGAACGTGTGCGAGAACTGGAAGGCTGGGGCGCGATCATGGATCGCACTCCAGACGGGCTTATCAACCAGCGTAATTTCGGCGGACACGCGTACCCTCGACTGGCACATGTTGGTGACCGTACGGGCCTCGAAATGATTCGTACCCTCCAGGATCATGGGATCCATGAGGGGATCGATGTGCACATGGAAGTCACAGTCAGCAAGCTCCTTATGGATGGGGGCCGATGCGCTGGTGCTCTTGCGTACGATCGAGAGCGAGGACGGTTCAAGGCTTTCAAGGCCAAGGCTGTGGTTATGGCAACGGGTGGGATCGGCCGAGCTTTCTTGGTCACTAGCAATAGCTGGGAATACACGGGCGATGGACACGCGTTAGCCTACCACGTGGGTGCGGAACTGGTTGATATGGAGTTCGTGCAATTCCACCCAACGGGTATGGTTTGGCCACCGAGTGTGCGAGGTATCCTTGTTACCGAAGGTGTACGAGGCGAAGGTGGAATCCTGAAGAACAGCGAAGGTCGCCGCTTTATGTTCGAGGATATTCCTCCGCTCTATAAGGAATCCACCGCGGATACCCCTGAAGAGGGATGGCGTTATGTCGTAGGTGACAGGGAAGCGCGCCGCCCTCCAGAACTGCTCACGAGAGATCACGTGGCACGCAAGATCGTGAAAGAAGTCCAGGAAGGACGTGGGAGCCCTCACGGAGGGGCATTCCTCGACATTGCTTGGATCAAAGAGCATATCAAGGACTCAGAGGATCATATCAAGAAAAAACTCCCCAGTATGTATCATCAGTTCAAGGAACTGGCGGGTATCGACATTACCAAGGAGCCGATGGAGGTGGGGCCGACCACTCACTATGCGATGGGGGGTATTCGAGTGGATCCGGATTCCCAGATGTCTACAACCGTTCCAGGTCTTTTCGCAGCAGGTGAATGTGCAGCTGGACTGCACGGAGCGAACCGATTGGGAGGAAATTCGCTCTCGGATTTACTCGTATTCGGGAAGCGGGCTGGGGAATACGCTGCCGAGTTCGCAGCTGGGAACACGCCGGTACATCTTCAGGATGAACAGATTGACCTAGCAGTCCAAGAGGCACTCTCTCCACTTGAGAGGGACCCAGGAGCGGATGTGGGGCCTTATCGCTTACAGTATGAACTGCAACACCTAATGCAGGACAAGGCGGGGATCGCCCGCGAAGAAGGTGGTCTTACCGAAGCATTGAATGAACTACAGGAGCTCAAGACACGGGTAGCCGAGAGTACAATCCGGGCTGGCACACCACCTTGGATCTACAGAGTCTACTCACGGTTGCCGAAGCCGTGGTTATGGCATCACAAGCACGAAAGGAAAGTCGTGGAGCGCACTCACGGCTGGACTATCTCGATAAGGATCCAGAGTGGGGAACAGTCAATCTTGTTCTCAAGAAAGGACATGACGGAGAAATGGAACTTCGTAGAGAAGTGATTCCAGAGATACCGGAAGAACTCCAGAAAATCATTGAGGAACAGGGTTAATGAAGACTACGACCTTTAAGGTGTGGCAGGGCAACTCGGACGGAGGCGAGTTAAAGACCTACGAAGTCGAGGTTGATCAGGGCTATGTGGTTTTAGATGCTATCCATCGTATCCAGGCTGAACAGGCAAACGATCTGGCTGTCCGATGGAACTGTAAGGCAGGCAAGTGTGGCTCGTGCTCCGCTGAGGTGAATGGCTCACCGAAGCTCATGTGTATGACTCGAATTGATGAATTACCGGCGGACAAGCCGATCACAGTCGAGCCTATGCGGACTTTTCCAGTCGTTAAAGACCTCGTGACAGACGTATCGTGGAACTATGAAGTGAAAGCTTCGATCAAGCGCTTCTCTCCGAAGACCGCTGATCATGAAGATGGAAGTTGGGATATGGATCAGTATGATGTCGAACGTCCTCAGGAATTCAGGAAATGTATTGAGTGTTTCTTGTGCCAAGATGTATGTCATGTCCTCCGAGACCATCAACTTCATGACCGGTTTGCCGGGCCACGTCACTATGTTTACGTGGCAAATATGGAGATGAACCCAATTGACACGGGTGACCGGGTTGCAGAATTGAGAGAGGAACTCGGTATCGGGTACTGCAACATTACGAAATGCTGCACAAAAGTGTGCCCAGAGGGAATTACAATCACCGATAACGCAATCATTCCCCTGAAGGAGAGGGTTGTGGATCAGTCCTATGACCCTCTCGCAAGGCTAATCAAATTGGTGAAGGGAAGTGGCGATTAACTGATTTGCGCCTAACCCAGATTGGATCTAGAGCGAAACCACTAGGTCGGTCTTATGACACTAATCCTCCGGTAGCTTGTCGAAGCAGCTCGGTAACCCGGTCAAGCGCTGCTGCGATGCGTTCCATCTGGGGCTCTACCAGATGCCACTCACGTTGCTCAATCGCCTCCCGGATACCCGGTAAGGTCTTAACGCCGTATCCAGTGTAGAAACCCGGAGCATAAATTGTGTGTCGGAACCACGGTCGCCCTGGCAGGCCATCCGTGTCTGTCATAGCCTGCTCAATCTTCTGTAGTATTCGATTGATTTCTGTCATGCGAACTGGTGACAGGACTCCGTTGCTCAATTGTTCACCGAGCATGCGATCCAGGTCTATAGAAGCGTCTTCGAGTCTCTCTACGGCGTTTTGGAGAGGTGCGAAATTGAAGAACGGCACCTCGTCTTTGCTCGTCGGCGGATTATATGTCTGCGTTGGATCAGCTTGAAGACGGAATGCATCCATTTCAACGAGTCGGTTGTGCTGGATGGTTTCTGCTCGGAGGTCGTCGGCTAGCGTTATAACTTCACTCACGTAACGGTCAACAGTTTCCGTGTAATTTTCCATCCGGAGTGGAAGCACATCAGCATCGGCAAACCTTAGTGTCAGTCGGCCGGCCACCTTAGCTAGAGTAACTCCATAGCTAAAGCCTGGATCTCCAAAACGAGTATAGTAATCAAAGGAGTCAAACTGAGAATGGTAAGAACCTCCTCCGCTTTCCCCTCCGAAACTGATATTGAGGGATCCAATCCCGAGGTGCTGAAGGAATGGTGTATAGTCTGAGCCTGAGCCAAGTGGAGCGATCCAGAGGTCTCCCTCTCTTTGCGCACTCGGATCACCTGAAACCGCTCTTGTGGCTCGAGATCGTTCCCAAACTGATACACCTGTCTGCGGATCTTCTACTTCTTTAGCAACTTCGTTGACCACACGCTCCAGAGTGTGGGAGCCCCCTGCGGAGAGAAACCCTCGACCATTCCCATCAGTATTGATATAGAGGACTGCCTTTTCATACAGTTCGTCTCGATGGTGCTCCGCCCATTCTGTGGAGCCGAGGAGGCCGGGCTCTTCAGCATCCCAGCCGGCGTAAACGATAGTCCGCTTCGGGCGCCATCCGGTGCGTGTGAGTTCACCCACGGCACGTGCTTCTTCCATCAGTGCAACCATTCCGGAAGTCGGGTCTGCTGCTCCCATCGCCCAGCCGTCACGATGGTTACCGCGCACGACCCATTCATCTGGGAAATCTGAACCACGCATTACAGCGATCAGGTTATAGGCTGGTGTGAGATCCCAATTGAACTCAAGGTGCAATCGTACCCGTGCCGGACCTGGACCCAGGTGATAAGTGATTGGCAATGCTCCTCTCCAATTAGCAGGGGCGACGGGGCCGTCCATCGCACTTAGCAGCGGCAGTGCGTCTGCGTAAGAGATTGGGAGCACCGGGATTTTCATGATCGTGGGTGCTTCTTCAACAGTGTAGCGTTCAGCATCGACGGTGGCACCCACAAATGGGGTGAGAGGATCTCCAGGATAGAGTGGCATATCCTGCACGGATCCTCGCTGGACTCCGTGCTCCATGCGATAAGGGCCCTTCGGGTAGACATCACCCTGGAAGTATCCGTCATCTCTCGGATCGGAGAACAGAATGCAACCGATGGCTCCGTGCTCAGCCGCAACCTTAGGCTTTATGCCTCGCCACGAACCACCATATCGAGCGATGACAATCTTACCTTCCACACTAATGCCGCGGCGCTCTAGTTCCTCGTAGTCAGAGGGAATCCCGTAGTTGACGTAGACTAATTCACCCGTGACGTCTCCGTCAGCAGAGTATGCATTAAACGTCGGGAGTCGATCTTCCTCGATTCCCGAGGTTTCGTCCTCCGTTAAGGTTGGTTCACGAAGTTGAGCCGTATAGCTGGTCGGCTCTATGAGTTTGAGTTCCCGGATTCGAGGGGTTGGGTAAAGCACCTGGTATTCATCCAGACGCACTTCGAAGCCCCACGACTCGAATTGCTCGACCATCCAGTAAGCCGTTTCTCTATTGTGGGGTGAACCCGTGTAGATTGGTTTGGACACGATGTATCGCATCCATTCCTCGAGGTTATCAGCATCTAGGTGCGAATCGTATTGGCTCTCTAGTTCTAGTTGCCGTGCTGCTGACTCTGGAGTGAACCCCAGGACAGGTCTTAGGGCCTCCTGTGCTGACGCCCCCTGAAGTTCCAGGAGTGCCAGGGTAAGGATCAGCGAGCGAGTCAAAAGGCGTGAAGTTTGAACCATGATGGCAATCTCAAGTGAAGCTGAAAGATGGTTATGTGTAGTGCCCCAGTGGAGTCCACAAAGTAGGGTGCTTAGAGCATGGCGGAAGTACGAGCATAGATTCAGCCTCGGGCTCGTGCTTCATCAAGTTAGACTGAAATACATTTGTGCTAGACTCTGTCATAGCTCTGGTGAGAGAGGGATATTCTTGGGTCCGGGTTCAGCTCTAATTAGCTGTCACTTGGGCGAGTTAAGAGCAAGTGACTCGTGCCCCCTTGCCTGAACAGGGCTTTTCAGTTTAGGCTCCCCCCGGCCCCGGGGACTCATGCAACATTTGGGATGATGGCGCCTGATTCCTCACCTTGATACAACAGGATCAATCACAAACCCGGACGCTCATGACCCCCAAAGAATTTTTTAAGCTTGCCGAAGAACACGGTGCCGAAATGGTAGACCTAAAGTTTACGGACTTCCTTGGCGCATGGCAGCATTGTTCCTACCCAATCGACACTTGGGATGAAGGGACTTTCGAGGATGGAGTAGGTTTCGATGGCTCTTCAATTCGAGGGTGGCAGGGCATTCACGAATCTGACATGCTGGCTGTTCCTGATGCCTCGACGGCACGTGTGGACCCGTTCTTCGCGCGTCCAACCATCAGTGTGCTCTCGAATATCGTAGATCCAGTGACGAGGGAGGACTATTCCCGTGACCCACGTCACGTAGCTCGCAAGGCGATTGAGCACATGAAGGGTACGGGTATCGCAGATGTGTGCCACATCGGCCCGGAGCCAGAATTTTTTATCTTTGACGATGTTCGGTATGAACAGAACGAGCATAGTGGCTACTATGAGATCGATTCTGTTGAGGGGGCCTGGAATACCTCTCGTTATGAAGAACCCAACCTAGGATATAAGCCACGGTACAAGGGTGGCTACTTTCCAGTTAGCCCCACAGATAGCTATCACGAGCTCCGGGGAGAGATGGTCTATACGATGCGTGATTTGGGCATAGTGGTAGAGGCTCATCACCATGAGGTGGGGACTGCCGGCCAGAGCGAGATAGATCTTCAGTTCACTGAACTCTTACACATGGCAGATCAGTTGGGCTGGTTTAAGTACATCGTTCGCAATGTTGCAAAAGAGCATGGTAAAACTGTCACGTTCATGCCGAAGCCGGTTTTCAATGACAACGGGAGCGGGATGCATACTCACCTCTCCCTCTGGAAAGATGGCACACCTCTCTTTGCGGGTGATGGATATGCAGGACTAAGCACGATGTGTATGCACGCAATTGGTGGCGTACTCCATCATGCACCTGCCCTACTTGCTTTTGCTGCTCCTACGAGCAACTCCTACCGACGCCTAGTCCCAGGTTTCGAGGCTCCAGTGAACCTCGCCTATTCACAGCGGAACCGCTCAGCAGCAGTTCGCATTCCTATGTATTCGAACAGCCCGAAGGCGAAACGCCTTGAGTTCCGTTGTCCCGATCCAAGTGCTAACGGGTATTTGATGTTTTCAGCGCTGCTTATGGCTGTGCTCGATGGAATCGAAAATGAAATTGATCCAGGTGCTCCGCTTGACCGGGATATCTATGACATGAGTCGAGAAGAACTCGCGCAATATGGGCAAACGCCGGGCTCTCTTCAGGAAGCGCTCGTGGCACTTAAGGAGGACCACACTTTTCTGACTAATGGAAGCGTTTTCACAGACGATGTGATCTCCGGATGGATCGACTACAAGATGGAGAACGAAGTCGATCCACTCCGTTTGCGTCCGCATCCACATGAGTTTGACCTCTACTACGACTGCTGAGTCACTCACAATAGAGGCAATCTGGGAAGCAGGTCGGACTGGTGAACAGGATAAGGCTGCTGTTACACCGGTGAAGTGAGTACCGATCTTCGGCTTCGCTCTCAAGAGATCGGGAATCTGTTTCAAGGCCGGTGGGATGTGCCTTCGGCGCTGGTACCAAATCTGGCCCTGAAGCCTTAGTTTCAAGCAGCTGCCAGGGGCATCCTCAGTGGCGTGCGGCGACCAGGACATCGTCGCCGGTAGAGGATTGAGAGAGACCCTCGGAACCTGATCCGGTTAAGACCGGCGGAGGGAGCGCGGCCGATGAATTGGCCTAGAAACACCCAGGTCTAATCATGGCGCCTCACTTCGGATCAACCTTGTGAGAGGCTGGACACTATGAGTGAAAATGGTAAGGCACGCGTCGCACCCAGGACATCTGAGGTAGAGAGCGACTATCCTGGAGCTTTCCCCAATTCGAAGAAGATTTATATCGATGGGAGCCGAGGTATTCGGGTGCCGATACGGGAGATACACCTCACCGGTGGTGAGCCGCCACTACAGGTCTATGATACGAGTGGGCCTAGAGAAGTTGATGTTCGAAATGGCCTTTCCCCACTCCGAGAAGAATGGATTCGAGAGCGGGAGGTTGTTGAGACGCCCAGGGTTCGTATGTCCTCACCTGATATTGAGATGCCAAGTGGGTTGAGTCGGCGGACATTCCGTGGGCTTAGTCCAGTGACCCAAATGACGTACGCGCGTAGGGGTGAAATCACTCCCGAAATGGAATTCGTGGCGATACGAGAGGGTGTCCAGCCTGATTTCGTTCGGGATGAGGTGGCCCGGGGCCGTGCGATCATCCCAGCGAATATTAACCATCCTGAGATCGAGCCGATGGTGATTGGCCGTAACTTCAAGGTCAAGATCAACGCGAATATCGGGAACTCGGCGGTGACATCTTCGATTGAGGAAGAGGTAGAGAAGCTCCGCTGGGCTACTCTCTGGGGTGCAGACACCGTGATGGATCTGTCGACAGGCAGAAATATTCACGAGACGCGTGAATGGATCCTCCGGAATGCGCCCGTCCCGATCGGAACGGTGCCAATCTATCAAGCTCTGGAAAAGGTCGATGGCATCCCAGAGGAACTCACTTGGGATATATACCGTGACACGATCATTGAGCAGTGCGAACAAGGGGTAGACTACTTCACGGTCCACGCAGGTGTCTTGCTCCGATTTATCCCACTTACGGCTGAACGTATGACTGGAATTGTTTCGCGCGGAGGCGCAATCATCGCAAAGTGGTGCATGGCCCACCACAAAGAATCGTTCCTCTACACGAACTTCCGTGAGCTCTGTGAGATTATGGCTGAATACGATGTCTCATACTCGCTCGGAGATGGCCTCAGGCCAGGCTCGATAGCAGATGCCAATGACGAAGCACAATTCGGAGAACTACGAGTTCAGGGTGATCTCACCCGGATAGCTTGGGAGTATGGGGTCCAAGTTATGAATGAAGGACCGGGACATGTTCCCATGCATTTAGTGCGTGAAAACATGGATAAACAATTGGAATGGTGTGATGAAGCACCATTCTACACCCTTGGGCCTCTCACAACTGATATTGCTCCTGCCTACGATCATATCACGAGTGCAATTGGGGCAGCACAGATTGGGTGGTACGGGACCGCAATGCTTTGCTATGTAACGCCCAAGGAACACTTGGGTCTTCCAAATCGAGAGGATGTGAAGCGTGGTGTGATCACCTACAAAATTGCCGCTCATGCTGCAGATTTGGCAAAAGGCCATCCCCGAAGCCAAGAGTGGGATGATGCGATCTCCAAAGCACGGTTTGAGTTCAGGTGGCGGGATCAGTTCAACCTAGCGTTGGACCCGGTCACGGCGGAGGAATATCATGACGAGACATTGCCGGCTGAGGGTGCAAAAGTCGCTCACTTCTGCTCTATGTGTGGCCCTAAGTTTTGTTCTATGAAGATCACTGACGATATTCGCCAATTCGCGAAAGAACAGAGCATAGACCCGGCCGCGGCAAACGATATTGGCATGCAGCAGATGTCCGAAGAATTTCGTGCGAAGGGGAGCAAAATTTACGTTGACCTGGAAGATCCAATGACAGCTAATCCGGGAGGATAGGTGGTAAGTAAGGCCCTATTCCGACTATCCCTTAATTTCGTCTTTATCATACTACGTGTCGGAGTGACTCGAGTGTCCGATACTAGAAGCTGCTGCAGTTGAACAACATTCTGGTGACCGGTGCCGGTGGTCAGCTCGGCTCATCGCTAGTTCCCAAACTCCGAGATCTCTACGGCAACTCGCAAGTGATTGCCACCGACATTCGTCAACTCGATTCTGAGATCGCGGAGTCAGGATGTTTTGAGCTCTTGGATGCGACAGATGCAGAAGCAGTTGGCGAGGCCGTAGAAAGCCATCAGGTCGGTCTTATCTATCATCTAGCAGCAATCCTATCAGCAACTGGTGAGCGTGACCCCAGACATGCGTGGCGTATTAACATGTCGAGCCTTGAAGCTGTGCTCGAAGTTGCCCGTCACCAAGGTTGTGCGGTCTTCACACCCAGCTCGATCGGTGTGTTCGGATCCGGTACACCAAAGGATCTCACACCTCAGGACACCGTGATGCAACCGACTACGATGTACGGAATCACAAAGTTGGCCGGTGAACTTCTTTGTAACTACTACCATCGAAAATTCGGAGTTGATACCCGTGGGGTACGCTACCCTGGCTTGATCTCACACGGTGCCCCACCGGGTGGCGGAACCACTGATTGGGCCGTTGATATCTTTTACAGTGCTGTCGAGGATGGACATTACGATTGTTTCTTAGGTCCGGATACAAAGCTTGATATGATGTATATGCCTGATGCGGTTAGTGCTGCCATCGCTGTTATGGAAGCTGACCAGGATGCACTTGAGCATAGAAACGCATTCAACCTGACTGCGATGCAACTTACACCAGAGATGTTATCTGCCGAGATCCAGAAACATCTTCCGGGCTTTACGATCGATTACGATATTGACCCAGTCCGGCAGGCTATCGCCGACTCGTGGCCAGACCGTATCGACGATGAGGCTGCTCGAAAAGAGTGGGGTTGGGAACCATTATTTGATATTGAATCAATGACTAAAGACATGCTTGGACATCTGAAATGAGTGTTATGCCGTGCCATTAGACAGACTTACGAGAGTGCTTGATAACCATGTGCTGGCGCTTGAAGAGGCTGGGACAGCTAAGGGTGAGGAAAGCATTGTGGTTTCGGTCAAGCCTGCTGAGGATGACCGCGGTCCTCGATTTCTATTGAAGGGCGAGGGGCCTCAAGAGTTTATCCGCATGAATTCCAACTCCTATCTTGGCATGGGTCTGAGAGGGGAAGTTATTGCTGCAGAAGAACATGCGACTCGGATGTTCGGAGCCGGGCCTGGTGCCGTGAGATTCATCTCCGGTAGCTATGACGCACACATCGTCCTGGAAGAGAAACTTGCGGAATTTCATGGTCGAGAGGCCGCAATGATCTTTTCATCTGCCTACGCGACAGTCGTATCTACGATTACACCGTTGACTACACCTGAGACCGTATTGGTGTCTGACGAACTCAACCACAACTGCATTATCAATGCGATGAGGTTGAGTCGGCCAGCGGGTAAGGCTGTCTATCCTCATAATGACATGGGGGCATTAGATGCGGCACTCGAAGCGTGGAAGGGTAAGGCCAGGCGAGCGCTGGTAGTCACCGATGGTATTTTCTCGATGAGGGGTGACCATGCGCCCGTTGATGAGATAGTAGAGCTGTGCATTAGGCATGACTCGGATTACGAAGAAAATGTGGTATGTGTGGTAGACGACTCTCATGGAGTCGGTGCATTTGGCCATACGGGAAGAGGGGCTGAGGAGTTCACGGACAGCAAACCAGCCGACATCCTTGTGGGTACCCTGGGAAAAGCATTCGGTGTTAACGGTGGCTATGTCGCGACGAATGCCGGGACGGTTCATTTCCTTCGGGAATCATCGCAGATGTATATCTACTCGAATCCGATAACAGTTGGCGAGGCAGCTGCTGCACTGCGCTCTGTAGAAATCGTAGATAGTCCAGAAGGCATCGCGCTATTGGAGCGACTCCGGGACCTCACACAACATTTTGAGCAAGGGCTGGATCGGTTGGGAATCGAGACGATACCCGGCGAGCATCCAGTTGTACCTCTCATGATCAGGGATACGGAAAGGACAAAGGACCTGGTCTCATACCTGTATGACAGTGGAGTTCTCGTTACCGGCTTGACTTATCCCGTAGTACCGCGAGGGGACGAGGAAATCCGTACGCAGATTAATGCCGACCATACCAAGGCAGACATTGACCATGTGCTGGGTCTACTGGAAGCCTATCGGTGATGTCCAGATGCTGGTGTTCGCCAATGACATCCCGGCGGCAGTCAGGTGGAGTCCGGATACTGTTGATCCTATGTATTACTGTAATCTCTAGTTGCCAGGCCGCACCGTCAGGTTATTCAGGGGTATTCGATAGCAGTGCTGGGCGATGGGTAGACCTTACCCATTCATTTGCTGAGTCAACGATTTACTGGCCAACTGATACCGCGGGCTTCCAGCTTCAGGAGCTCGCTTTTGGTCAGACCGAGGGTGGCTGGTTCTACGCCTCATATCAGCTTGCTTCTGCTGAGCACGGAGGTACGCATCTGGATGCGCCAATTCATTTTTCTGATGGCGGGCTCACAAATGACCAGATCCCCCTGTCGGGACTCATCGGACCGGCAGCTGTTGTCGATGTATCTGGAAAAGTTGATCCAGACTACCTGGTTTCAGTAGAAGATCTCGCTACTTGGGAGACTGTAAACGGAGAAATTCAGGATGGCGCAATCCTTTTGATTCGCACCGGATGGTCAGATCGTTGGGATGATCGCAGAGCTTATCTGGGTACCGACGTAATCGGTGAGGAAGCTGTCGCTCAGCTTCATTTTCCCGGTATCAGTGAAGAGTTGGCCCTGTGGTTGGTAGATGAGAGGGGTATCGTTGCTCTTGGCATCGATACGCCAAGTATCGACTACGGACAATCATCAGATTTTCGTGCTCATGTGATTCTTTATAGAGAAAACATCTCAGGCTTCGAGAATATCACGAATCTTGATTTCCTACCCGCTACAGGAAGCTTTGTCGTCGCGTTGCCCATGAAGATCGAAGGAGGTAGCGGTGGACCTCTCAGGATCGTTGCGTTCGTTCCAGCTGAGCTAGGTTCGTGACATGAATGGTGACTTATGAGCCTTCCCGAGCTCTGTTCAACGAGCCAGGGCCAGAGCTACCAATTGGCTAGGCGTTTCTTCGTCTCCGATTGCAACCACAATGAACTGACGGCCGTTCGCCATATAAGTCATAGGCGCACCAGAGGTCCCTGCAGCTAGCTCAATCTCCCATAGCACGTCCCCAGTCTCCTTGTTCCAAGCTCGGAAAAATTTACCGCCTGCGATGGGTAGGATTGAGAGTGCGGCTTCTGTTCCTTCTCCTAGAAATAGTAGGGTCTTAGTGAGAAGTGGGGCCGCCCTTCCGCGCTGACCCAGCCAAGGGAGGTCAAGCTCAGCAATGGCGGGATGGTTACGAGGACCCTGGCCGTTGGGCTGCATCCATAGGTGCTCACCAGTGTTCATGTCGATCGCGGTGATTCGACCGTATGGAGGCTTGAGTAGTGGAAGGCCTGAGGGCATAGGCACCTCTCTTGGTAAGCCTCTCACGTAATTGAAGTCAGAACTGTCAGGGTCGGCAGGAGGAATGAGAGCGGTAACACTTGGGGATGTAACGGATGGGACGTAAAGGACGCCTGTTTCCGGGTCAACCGCTGCCCCTCCCCAGTTTGCACCTCCAACCCATCCCGGCATGAGGATCGTCCCCTTAGTACCTCCAGGCCTATCATCAAGTAGGGTGGGTGGGGTGTACATCTCCCCATACACGAATTCTGAGACGATTGCCTCAGCTTCTGCCCTGAGCTCAGGAGTAAAATCTATAAGGTCATCGATGCTAAGGCCTTGTAAATCGAATGGGGCGGGGTGCGTAGGGAAGGGTTGGGTTTCTGCTGCCACTTCCCCCGGAACTTCAGAGGGAGGAACGGGTCGTTCTTCGATTGGCCATATTGGTTCACCGGTCTGCCGATCGAACGCGAATACGAAGGCTTGCTTGGTAACTTGTGCTACCACTTTCCTCGGTCGGCCATCAACGACTACATCTAAAACGTTCGGGGCTGCAGGTGGGTCGTAGTCCCAGAGACCGTGCCTTGTCATCTGATAGTGCCATACTCTGTCACCTGTTTCTACATCCACTGCAGTTACACTTTCTCCATACAGATTGTCACCCAACCTGTGTCCTCCGTACCAGTCGTTTGTCGTTGTTTTTAAAGGCAGATAGACGTGCCCCAGTTCCTCATCCGCACTCATCATTGTCCAGACATTACCGTTTCCGCTGTAGGCCCAAGAGGAGTCTGCCCAGGTCTCGATTGCTCGGTCTCCTGGCCGAGGGATTGGGCTGAATCGCCAAAGCAATTCGCCAGACTGAGTATCAAAGGCCCTCACGTACCCAGGAGGAGCGGTCTGCCAGTTTCTATTGGGTGCCATCGCTTGTGAGCCGACGATCACAGAGTTACGAACAACAATCGGAGGAGATCTCCAAGTGTATGTCGTCACTCTGGGATCAGAATCAACCGCTAAGTCGATCACACCTTCCTCCCCGAAATCTGCTAGAACGCTACCCGTCACCGCATCTAGGGCTACTAGGTATTGGCCTGATCCGAGAAAAATTCTCTCATTCGTACCATCACTCCAGTAGGCAACTCCTCTATTCGTTCGGCCGGTGGGTCTATCTCTGAGTCCTTCAGCGTATGGGTCGTAACGCCATTGCTCGATGCCAGTTTCCGGATCTAGAGCCACTGCTTGGCCCATGTTTGTAGTAGCGTAGAGCCTGTCGCCAATTTTGATCGGCGTCACTTGGTAGTTGGGATTGATATAAAGTCCAGGATTACGAGTTAGGAGGTCGTAATCTGCTGATTGCCAGATCCAGGCGATTTCGAGCTGGTCCACATTGGCAGCAGATACCTGATCTAGTGGGGAATACTTACTAGCTGCCAAGTCCCGACCGTAATGAGGCCAATCGCCCGGATCAATCGCGAGTTCCTGCTCAACCTCTTTCCCAAAGCCTACAATACCGATGGCAAGTACGAGAAAAGGAATCGTACTCCAGGGAGTCCTTACCCACCTCCCTTTAGAGGTATTGCTAGTATCCATGAGGCTAGCTCGATTCTTAGGGGCCCTCATTTAAGGGCCCCTCACGATTGAAAGGTTGCGGATATCCGTACTGACATGGTCAGCCGAGAAATGTAACAGAGGCTTTCGGATCGTGTTCAGCACTTCTAGGTGTCTCCAGGTTGGTTGCGACCATGCGTGGTGATCGGCATCGTCTTGATGCCATCTGATCAAGTTTATCCAGACTGAGGTAGGAATCGATGTATCGCACTTTCATGTCCGTGTTGTTTTTCTGCGTTTTCCTGGTGCTCCAAAATGAGTTGATGGCCCAGGACATGTCCGCCCTTAAACCATCCGACTATGGGCAGTTCGAGAATCTTGGACTATTCGAGCTCGATCCGAAGGGGAACTGGCTTGTGTCCGGTATCAGACGTGTAGACGAGACTGATGAGCTGCGGCTGATGGCTAGTGACGGAAATAGTGAACCACTTGTGCTTGAGCACGCTACGGGACCGGTGTTCAGTCGGGATGGAAATTGGATGGCGTATAGAGCTGGGGTTCATCCGGATGAACTTGAGGAGTCAGATGAACCAATCCATGACAGACTTGGTTTGGTCAATTTGGCCAACGGTGTGGACACGGTGCTCTTTGAGGTTCAGCGCTTCTCTTTCCGGGACGATGGGATCTGGCTTGCTGCGAAAGGTTATGCGCCTGCGGACACACTAGGTGCCGACCTCGTGATCATGAACCCCTCCACAGGGGCGCAAACACTCATTGGCAACGTTGATGAATTTGTGTGGCAAGATGAAGGTGAATTGATCGCTGCCACTTTGCGCACCTCTTGGGGGAGTTCGAACAGTGTTGTGCTTTTCGATCCTGGGGCTGAGACGCTCAGGACTCTCGATTCTCGTGATGCAGACTACAGCGCTCTGAATTGGCAAGATGAGTCAGCACAGCTCGGCGTTATGCGTTCGGTGGAATTTGAGGGTCGTGAGGGTGACACACATGACGTGCTCCTCTGGGAAGATGTCAACTCTGGCTCAGATCCATGGGTTCTAGCAGCTCTCGGACGGGACGATATCCCTGGGACGTTGCGAGTGACGGACTATGCTGGGATCGATTTTGACGCTACCGGAGAGACGGTTTTTGTCGGCTTGCGAGACTGGGCGCTCTCAGAAACGAATATCACAGAAGTGAATGATGCTGAGTCCGATGAGGGAAGTGAGGAAGAAGAAGTCAAGCCAGCGGATGTTCAGGTCTGGCATTGGGACGATGACCAGATCCTCAGGAGCCAGGAATACCGTGCAGAACAGATCTCACGCCAGACTTTTCTGGCAGCGTGGCATGTGAGGGACGATGAACTCGTAATCCTCGGTGAAGATTTCTCGGAAGAAGTTGAAATTGATACTGATGGAAACTGGGGGATTGTCCCCGACTACACACCGTACAGGTTTCAGCGTCGTTTTGGCGATGGCGCTGCAGACTGGTACCGGGTTGATCTGCAGACGGGTGAACGCACACTTCTTGCCGGAAAAGTACAATTCGGTGTCGAAGCTGGAGGCGGGGATAGCCCAGTGTTGGTTTACGGGGATGATCGTTGGTCTGCGATCGACCTGACTTCGATGGAGAAGACAGTTTTGGCTGAGGGCCGCAGCTTTACACAACCGCTTTTCGACCACGATTACCCAGGACCTCATCCTCCTTGGGGCGTCGGAGGGTGGGCGGACACCGGTGAGGCGGTGCTTCTTTATGACAAGTACGATATCTGGCTCGTTGAATTGGATGGTTCATCCACGACCCGCATCACACGAGGCGAGGAAGATGGCCGCATCTATCGGGTCGTCCGAATGGATTCTGATGTCGGTTTTGGGGACCCGTATGTCATAGATTCAACTCAGCCGGTCTGGCTGTCATTTATGGATGAGCGTACAAAAGACTCAGGCTACGCCAGAGCTGATCTTCGGTCTGGCCGGGTTAATGTTCTATTGGAGGAGCCCGCGGTAGTAAACTCGCTGACTAAAGCTGAAGATGCCGATCGGTATGCTTTGCGCATCCAGCGCTGGGACGACTCTCCTGATGTTTTCGTAGGAGGGACGGATCTTTCCGATCTTCGGCAGGTGACGCGTACGAACCCATTCCAATCCGATTACGCATGGGGTCACTCAGAACTGATCGAGTATACGACTGATGCTGGTCACGAACTTCAGGGGATTCTCGTGTTTCCCGCCGAATTCCGTGAAGGGGAACAGTACCCGCTCATCCTATACCAGTACGAGCGACTGTCAGATGGCCTCCATAGGTACTACACGCCTAGCCAGCGGCGTTACTACAACTACCAAGTCTGGTCTCAAGAAGGGTATTTCGTGTTGATGCCCGACATTATTTACGAACCGGGCCGCCCTGGCCCGTCAGCTCTAGATGCAGTTGAGCATGCGCTCGATGCTGCAGTCGCAACGGGCCATGTTGATGCTGATCGAATTGGTCTGATCGGTCATTCGTGGGGTGGCTATCAGGCTTCATATCTCCCGACTCGGACTGATCGCTTTGCAGCTTCAGTCGCCGGGGCAGCGATCACAAATTTCTTGAGCTTCATGGGTGCTGTCCATTGGAATGGGGGGTTACCGGAAACTGGACACTGGGAGACAGGACAGGCCCGGATGGCGGTGCCCTACTGGGATGACCTCGAGGCGCACTTAGAGAGTTCTCCGGCCCATGGCATTGAGGACTTGGAGACGCCGGTGCTGTTGATGCATGGTGACGAGGATGGAGTGGTAGACTTCCGACAGGGACTGGAGTACTACAACTATGCACGTCGGGCTGGAAAGGAAGTCGTGTTGCTTGTTTACCCCGGTGCAGACCATAGCCTGATCAGAGAGGAGCAGCAGGTAGATTATCACCGGAGAATCCTTGATTGGTTTGGGCATTACCTCAAGGGCGAACCAGCAGCAGTTTGGATTACCGAGGGTGAGAGTTGGGTCGAGCGGCGCAAAAGAATTAGTAACTAGCCTGTCTCCGCTTGCCCTGCTAGAAAATCTGTCTCATGCTCACTTCCCATCATCACGGGTCCGTAAAGCGCCCGAGAAAGGAGAAGCTTATCGTGCATCGTTTGAGGTTCAGTCAATATCTCGCCGTCTTCGCCCTTATAATCCTCACTCCAGCAGGACTCAGAGCCCAAACGGACACTCGCCTGGAAGGTCTCAAAGACGAAGCTCTGCGGATGGTTGAGGAAGATGCTAAGATGGTTCAAGAGATCGTCGATATGCTCTTCAGCTTCGGTGAATTGGGCTTCCAGGAATTTGAAACCCAGAGGTATTTGACCGGAATTCTCGAAGATCACGGCTTCGAGATAGAGCTGGGTGTTGCTGGCATGCCGAGTGCCTGGACCGCACGGTGGTCGAATGGGTCGGGATCTCCCGTTATCGCGCTAGGCTCTGATGTAGACGGAATTCCTCAGTCGAACCAAAAGCCAGGAGTTGCGTACCGCGACCCGATTCTCTCGATGGCTCCGGGGCATGGTGAGGGGCATAACTCCGGTCAAGCTGTAAATATTGTGGCAGCGCTCAATGTGAAGGAATTGATGGAGCGTGAAGACATAGACGGAACACTGATGATTTGGCCGGGGATTGCAGAGGAACAGCTTGGCTCCAAGGCGTTTTTCGTGCGGGAAGGTGTCTTTGACGATGTAGATGTAAACCTATTCACTCACGTGTCCTCAAACTTCTCAGTCACATGGGGCCACGCGAGCGGGAACGCTCTGGTTTCTGCACAGTTCCGTTTCACTGGAGAGACTGCGCACTCGGCAGGATCCCCTTGGCGAGGAAAGTCAGCGCTAGATGCGATAATGCTTCTTGCGCAGGCCTGGGAGTACAAGCGGGAACATCTGCGTCCTCCTCAGCGTTCCCATTATATAATTGTGGAGGGCGGTGACCAACCAAATGTCGTGCCTCAGACTGCGACAATCTGGTTCTATTTTCGCGAGGTCGACTATCCACATGTTATCGAGATGTATGACGCCGCAAAGTTGATGGCTCGTGGTGCGGCAATGATGACGGGCACGGAGATCGACACAATCATGACGGTCGGTTCAGCTTGGAACCGGCACTTCAGTAAGCCTGTTGCTGAGGTCACGCAAATGAACATAGAGCGTGTGGGTCTTCCGGAATGGTCTGGGGAGGATGTTGCTTTAGCAAATGGACTCCAGCGTGATCTCGGTCAAGAAGAGCAAGGTCTACCTACTCAAGTTCCGCCGCTAAGGGGGCCAATTAACCTGGCGAACTATAGTGGTGGAGGTTCGGATGATATCGGCGATGTGTCTTGGAATATGCCGACCATCACGATGCGTTACCCCGCTAACATGCCAGGCTGGGATCGCTATGGCGACACCCATAGCACACAAAGGTTCGCTGGCTGGAGCTAAGGTACAGGCGCTTACTCTTCTCGACCTATTCCTGGATGGACAGACCGTTGAAGCCGCATGGGATTACTTCAATGATGTGCAGACGACCGATATGACGTATACGCCCTTCATTACACCAGATGACAAACCGGCAATATGGTTGAATGAGGGTATTATGGCGCAGTGGAGGGAGCGTATGCGCCCGTTCTACTATGACCCTTCGCGCTATGATACTTACCTCGAGCAGTTAGGAATTGAATATCCGACGATACGCACCCGCCCAATCTCGGAAGATGCCTTAGGCGGGTCGGTTCCGAATAATCATTGAGGGATAAGCACGTCGGAATACTCGAATACCTTTGCAGATAGACAGGAGGCAAATGATGGGAGAGAAGAACGAAACACGAAGCGGTATAGAGCGTCGTGATTTTCTCAAGGCTGCCGCGGCAGCCGCAGCAGCGGGCGCAGTACATCCGCTGGCTCTTGGGGCGTCGGATTCCGCGTTTCCTCGATGGATCGAACAAGAGCAGGAAACAGCTTCGCCGATTCAATTGGGCCAAGGTGAACACCCGGCATTGGTTTTCCAGGCCTATCCCGGTGGCACGGGATCCCTCATGGAAAAACTATGGCGAGAGCACGGTCCAAGGATGTTCGACCGGCCAGCTATCCGTGTTCGCCCGTGGCGAGGTTCCGTGCCAACAAATGAGGAAGATATTGCATTTCTCCCGGTACATCGACTGTCGGCATTGGTGCGCTCGCGCCGAATCTCATCCGTTGACCTTACAGAAATCTATCTCGATAGAATCAAGCGTTACGATCCGATTCTACTATGTGCAGTGACGATTCTTGAGGATCGCGCTCGTGAAGAGGCCCAACAGGCAGACATGGACCTCCGCAGCGGAAACTGGAGAGGGCCACTTCACGGGATCCCGTACGGTGTAAAGGATCTCTTTTCGGTCACAGGAGCTCGTACTA
>LWDU01032026.1_pt1 | contig 58398 bp, 38 predicted proteins | sample 727161 | NCBI WGS metagenome assembly LWDU01 (sample SAMN04566230, study PRJNA314399) | hydrothermal vent metagenome | isolation source: deep sea hydrothermal plume seawater | place: Mexico: Gulf of California, Guaymas Basin | collected 2004-07-11
GAACAGGGGTTCAAATCCTTGTGCGTCTATACCCTAGAAGAAAGCCTGGCCATTTGCCGCAGAGGCTACTACGCGCTTCTATTCAGTATTAGGAGAGTAATTTCCATCTGGAGCGTACTGAGGCAGATGGTATTGCGAGTCGGTGATTAGTGCGTAAATCAGTACATCCATGCTCTCCAGTAATTCCTTGGAGCAGGGCTCCCATTCATCAGCGATGCCATCACAAGTTTCTGTATCATTCAGAATCCCCATGTTACTGACTTGTACCCAATACATGTATTCTATCGCCATGCACTGGTAGTCACAGGTCGCATCGTCATAGTGATACCATGCTTCTTCAGGATAACTTGAGGGGTGGTCGATGAACTGACCACCGCGAGCCTCGTCCATCGCATCGCTTAGCAATGAAGAATTAGGTTCCAGTCCGAAGGCTTCGGAATAGACGTAAGTGTGTCCGATTGCGTTGATTGTGTGCATTATTTCCTCTACGGTTGCATCAGACCCCCAATGCCCTGGTTGAGTTGGGTCGACTTCATCAGCGAACAGAACTGCGCTGACTCCTTCACCATTGTAATTTCCTGCGAAGTCTTGGTACGCCGGCGATCCCTCATAATCAAACATGGGCATCATCGCGCTCATATTTTGTAGTCTGTTCAATAATACTTCGTCATCGACGAATCCATCCTCGTCATTGTCGAGCAATTCAGCAAGAACAGAGGCTGCGTGCAGAACCTGCGCATCGGTGAGTCCAGACTCGGCATAAATACCCAAACCGAAGACCTCGACATACTTGGTGAAGCACTTCATCCCAGGGTAGTCGGGATTCGGATTCTCCTCTATTTCAAAGTATGAAGAATTAGTTTCGTTCCCAGACGTTGAATTTTGTTGTTCACCACAATCCGTATCGCCGCCCCCTCCATTTCCATTTCCGCCTCCATCTGTCCAGCCAAGTCCACCCTCAGAGATATTGAATACCGATGTCAGATTGAAGGAGTCTTGACCGTTATCTGCAGCATTCGAATCAACCCATGCTTGTGCATATTCCAATGCGTTACCACTGCCCCAATTGTCTTCTAGATCCATAGCCACGCCCTCATAGCTTTGGTCGGGATAATAATCAAAGAAACATCCAACTGAAGCACCGTATCCGAGTTCATATTCTGCAATGAATGAGTAGATGGCAGCGTGAAACGGGTCTTCTGGCCAGTTCATTGCGCATTCGCCTTCGCCATCAGGGCAGCCAGAATTTGTTTCAGAACCGGCATCATATGGGCACTCGTCATCTGAATCGACGACTCCATCATTATCGAGGTCGTAGTCGCATGAGCCTGCGTCTGTAGCATTTTCATTGTAGTCGTTGGCATTGGAGTCCATGCATCCAAGGATTTCATCAGAATCAAGTNTTCATCAGAATCAAGTATTCCGTCATCATCTAAGTCGTAGTCGCATGAGCCTGCGTCTGTAGCATTTTCATTGTAGTCGTTGGCATTGTAATCCATGCATCCGAGGATTTCATCAGAATCAAGTATTCCGTCATCATCTAAGTCGTAGTCGCATGAGCCTGCGTCTGTAGCATTTTCTTTGTAGTCGTTGGCATTGGAGTCCATGCATCCAAGGATTTCAACTGAATCGACGACCCCGTCATCTCCAATGCAGCCAGAAACCATGGTGGTTAGCATCATGCATGCAATGAGAATAGTATATCCGTACTTCATAGTAATTCGCTAACGGTGCGCCCTATAAGGTATTTTCTTCTTCAGTTGGAGGGTCCCGTTATCTCAGAGCCAGAGTCTTGTGAGTCTAAACCCGAAGCATAGGACCTTCGTTCATTTTGAACTACTACTTGATTTGTAGTATGGATGACGTATGGTTGGCCTATGAATGAGCGAGGATGACAGGATTATACCTTGTTCTCAATACAATAGGGGCAGGATACCCCTTGAATGAAAGCGGGATTCTTCTGATCTTCAACAGTTAGAGGTTCTCTACAAGCCCAGCAAACTTCAGTTGCAGTTTCAGTGAGATCACCTGCGACCCCGACTCTTCTGTCAAAGACGAAGCATTCACCATTCCAGTGGTCACCTCCAGTTTGCTCAAAGTAATTGAGAATACCACCATTGATTTGGTAGACTTCTTCAAACCCTTCATTGAGCATTACTACGCTTGCTTTCTCACAGCGAATACCACCGGTGCAGAACATTACGACCGGCCTATCTTTGGGTATTTCGCATTCAGCGACAGCCTTTGGGAATGCTCGGAAAGACTGAATGTCAAAGTCCACTGCCCCCTCAAAAGTACCCATGCGGATTTCATAATCATTTCGAGTATCGAGAATTGTCACCTCTTTTCCATCATCAAGCCACCGCTTGAATTCAGCAGGCTCAATGGATTCACCGGTAAATTCATGTGGCTTTACACTTGGAACTCCCATGGAGATAATTTCCTTCTTTAGACGGACATTCATTCGGCGGAATGCACATTCTTCGGATTCGGAATATTTGACCCAAATGTCAGCAAAACGTTCATCTTCTTTGAGAAATTCAACAAAACCGTCAATTTTTTTGCGTTCAGATGAGAGAAAGATGTTGATTCCTTCAGGAGAGAGGAGAATTGTTCCTTTGATGCCTTGCGAATTACAGTATTGCTGAAAAGGCCTCCTCATTTCTTTAAAGTCAGACATATCGAGAAATTTGTAAGCCGAGATATTTGTTAGCATAAACTACCTCAATTGACCTTTACTCCTTCTGGCCATAGCACCAGAATCAAAGTTTGCCCTCTGGTACGTGGATTGTGCGTAGTCCCCCTATTCATCCAAACAATTGAACCCTGTGGATAAGTTCCATCATCATCCCAAACTTCTCCCTCAAGGACGATGTAGACTTCCCCACCAGGATGGGTATGTGGCATGAATGCATCAATGGCTACATCACTCACTACATCATACAGGACAAGAGAGGTAGTATCCTCTCGGTGGAGTCTTCCTAGGCGTACACCTGTGCCGAAATCCTTCCACTTAACATTCTCATCTATCCATTCACGGTCAACGCTCATACTGAGCCAATCGGAGAGGCCGTGCCAGAAGGGCATGACACGGGGAAGTGTAGAGAAGTCATGAACCCTGCGGCCTCGAGAAGATGTTTAGTTGACGTGGGATTAGTTCACTATTTTGAGTATTATTGGTTAGGGTCTCCTTGCATCCACGCTCCTGTAAGACTGCCACCTAAACGAATCACTTGTCGGACTTGTGAAGGATCCACATTCTAGTTTCCTGATTCCGCTTGTACCAAGTCCCAATGCCACCTGGTTGTTCCAGCCATTCCTCACCCTCATTCCTTGCGCCATCTAGGTGTGAATCTGGGGTTGTGGCCAAATCAAATACTGCTTCATGGCAAAGGGGTGTCTAATCTTCCCAAGGTGATTTTTTCTTTCCTCTAAAGGTTAATAATAGAATGGTCAAGAGTGCGCCCACCACCCCAGCGGCGAGTGCTAGGCTCCCTCGCATAAGATTCGAATCGGCCAGAGATTCAGTTTCTACGCCGATGAATGAATCACACCCATCTGGAATGTTGTCCATGTCCTCATCAACGTCGTCGTCGTGACCATGACATTCATCTTCGAAGTCGGCGAGCCCATCCCCATCCGAATCAATGAGTGAATCGCAACCATCAATAATTCCGTCCGCATCCAAGTCAATGGAGTCATCCGAACCGGGGCATTGGTCATCAGAGTCAGCGACATTATCGTAATCGCTGTCAATGAGTGAATCGCAACCATCAACAATTCCGTCCGCATCTAAGTCAATGGAGTCATCCGAATCGGGGCATTGGTCATCAGAGTCAGCGACACCATCGTAATCGCTGTCAATGAGGGTATCGCAACCATCTGGCACACCATCAGCATCGACATCCGTCGCGTCGTTAGAGCCCGGGCAGATATCTGCGGCATCAGAGATGCCATCTCCATCTGAATCACGTTGACTGTCACTGCATCCATCAGCGTAAACCGACTCACCGGAGGGCGTATCTGGACAATAATCCGAATTGTCCTTGATTCCATCATTATCGGAATCCGTTGTACTGCCAGACTCCCTCTGCTCCTCACTGCATCCATCAGTAAATATGTCTACATCTGACGGTGTTCCTTGACATAGATCCTCGTCGTCGTAAACGCCATCTCCATCTGTGTCAAAAATAAGGCGCAATAAATCGTTCATGGCCGTTGCAATCCGACTGTCCCATCTTGCCGCATGCTCGCGCAAACCGACCTCGTTGAAGTGTATCGTGTCATAACGCCATTCTGTGCCATTGAGGTCATCGGTATGGGGGCCCGCAAAGGTCAGTGGATCAGCATCAATAACCGCATTTTGCCCACCAACAATCTGCTCCATTTTGACCGGGTCGCCATTGGGGATAAAACCAACTCGGGCAACGGCCCAAGCGATGTCATAACCTGCATGGGCTCGACTTCCAAGAACAACTTCACCTAACATCTCAGCATAATCTTCCGTTGTTGTACTTCCCACATTACTCTCGCCCTGATGCCATAGAATAGCACGTGCGCCACTCGGTTGCACAGCATCAAGCGCATCAGCAATGCGTGAAAAGAGGTCGTTTTCAGCAGGAACCCATCGATCTACTTTCGTTCCTCCATACCCCACTGAAAGGAATCCAATAGGGACATCATATCGGTTGGCTAGTAAATCACCGAGAGCAGGCCAAGGAGAGCCCCCACTTCCAGTTGCGGCAGGTTGAGGGTCTTGTCCAAAGCGCCAACCACTCGGCCCCCAAGAACTGACTCGGGGGTCGGCTGGTGTCAATGGATAATCGCCATGATTGGCTGAATTTGATTGCCCTGCAACGATGAATACTTCCCCCACACCGACGGGTTCGACAGTGAGAATGTCAAGGGGTTGTCCGTCAACGATAATGCGGATTTCGAGGCGGTGCCAGCCCGTTGGTACATCTATGGTGCCGTAGAAGTTTGGGCCAATGGGAATAGCGACCTGCACCCAATCGGAGGGTATTTCATCCACTAAAGAAGTGTATCTCCCCTCAACTAAATCAACGTTGTATTCTGTTGAACCTTGGACTGGGAATGTGCCCATGTTGTATTCGTTTCTCTGGACGATTTGATGTGGATCTGGAGATTCTAGGTTGATCAAGAGCCCATTTGGCGTAGGCCCAGGATGGACCATTACAGTCAATGTTTTTATTTCATATTCCCCGCAATTTTGAGAAAACGTCCAGTCGGGATTGCCCTCCGCGTCAGGATTATTGCCGATGCCGAGGTCATCGCCCGAACCACCACTAGCGTAGCCCCAAGCACTGTATGAAAACAGTGTCTCACCAGACTCGTAATCGTGGATTTGCATACTCCCATAACCTGCAGTATTTTCTGAAGCCTGGGCGTCGCCAAAATCATACACCGAGCCATCTGCATTGGGTACAGCGTTGCTATTGCTAGAAGCATAATTCGTGCCCCAGAATTCAATCACACCGGTATCAAATGAACCCAGCCCTGTGAGATTTGGGTGATTTGATTCCACTTGCACATCTGTCAATAATTCCATGAAAACAACCCCCGAATCAAATGTAGGTACACCAAGTTCACCTGCATTCATGCTAATACTTGGGAAAGAGACGAAAACCCAAAATCGGTCTTCATTGGGCTTTTTGAGTTCTAAATGGTAGCCAACTCGATCAAAGGAGAAGTTAATGGCCGCAGCATCGTCAATAGAATAAGGGACATCCTCGTCGTTATATTTACCATCAGAGGGGATATTCAACTGGTACACAGTGGTATAGTTAGATGAAATAGGAGCATCATCCGCAATCGCGCTACGAATGATTTCATCATCGGCAACGAAATGTAAATCTTGCAACCCCGTCCAAGGAACTGCTACCATCATCAGAGTTAGCAGAAGCACAAGTTTACCTGCGCGCATGTGTATGGGATGGTGTGAATCTCTATAATCGCTATTGATTGATGCAATAATAGTTACAAATGTGCATGGCTTCACGGTTTTCTTTCAAAATATTAACCCTCCACTTTATTCTTCACAATCAGAAAACTTTGGAGATAAAGATTTAATCGCCTCAACTATTACTGACCAAGGCGCATTAGTACGAACCGCAGGAACCATCAAAATATCCCGCTCGGCTAACCAGCCATCATCTCGAAGCATCTTTGCCAATTTGCTCGGAGAAGGTGGGCCTGCAATATTTCCAATTATTGAGGGCAACATGTCAACAGGATAGGTATTTGGTAGATGGATTACTGAGGATACTTCGGCTAAACCTGCAACTGCTCGTATTGCCTGACGTGATGAGGTTTGGAGGATTTTTTCAACAATCTTTTCATCACTTGAACCACTATTTTGTTTGACCTTTTCAAGTAAAGAAATTGTTTCTGAATCATCTATTTTACTGAGCGCACAATACTCTTGCGCTCGCACTTCAGTCATGTTTGCTAAAACTTCACCTTTGCCAATTGGCCCGGTCCAAAGGGGTCCAGATACTCGGCCTTTGATCAACCCAAATGGCTGATTATCATATGGTACGAGGGCGGATATCTGTGGGCTGCCGTCGCTTCCTGCAGGGTGAAGTCCGGCTAACATGGAAATTTGGACTTCTTCTTCAGTCGGTTTGTGAATACGCCAGCCAATAGTAGAAAACACATCACTTGCTTTTTCTTTGGATTTTGTAACAAGTAAACTAATTCTAACGTGATGGTCATCAAAAACCGACATCAATGGTTCTATTATTCTATCATGTTTTGCCGCAATACTCGCAATATGTCCAATCAGTACCCGTATTGCTGTGTCGTGGCGAAGGTCATCCACCACCGCCCTAACTCCATATCTTCTTCTCGATGAACTAGCAGCAGAACCACAAAGTGCTGCGGTATCGGTTGCAGTCACTTCGAGAACTGCTCTACGCGAAAGACCTTGAATAACAGCGTCAACAAATGGTACTGGTGAGCCAAATGGGTCCAAATCAATCCATTGCCAGCCATGCTCCAATACTCTTTTTCGCAAATCTCCATTGACAAATTTAAGGCCGTTCTCATAACCTTCTTCAACATTCCATGCTGCATTTTCAATAGCGCCTTGAGGGTAAGTTTGGTGATTTTTTCTTGCCCAACTAAGAGAGGTGGGGTTGATGTCACAAATTGTAGTGAGTAGTCGGCTTGAGCATTCCACTGGTAATTCATTCAGCCATCGGCGCGACCTAATTGCGGATGCCGCCAGCCCATCCAATATTCGCAAGGGCGCTCCTTCTTTTGTCAGCCAATCCTCTCGTAAGCATTGTTCCAATAATAATACAGAACGAGTTCTATTACCTGACATTGCCGGATTGTGAAACACTTCTAAATCAGTTTTACTACCTGGTCCCCGCTTTAGTTCAGCCTGACCTTCTACATCGCTAACATGAGTAAGGGTTCTTCCCTCGACCCACAAACGACCCGGCCAACCAGTTGGTTCTTCCACAATTGTAGGGGGTGGTTTCCTTATCTTCATCTCTCCGCAAAATAGTGACGCACATTCACTTTTTGTCTTGCCCTGAAAAGAGCCTCACCTACTTGTGGGATATTTTGGCTGATTTCCATGTCATTAAGTATGCCGAGTACATTGGAACAAATACGGTCGCCAAGTGGTAAGTCTTGATTACTTTCATACAGACATATTTGATACATTATTTCATTTGGATTTTCACCAGGATTTTCAACGCGTGGGTCAGCCAGTGCTAATACGCATTCTGAGCCATGGGCTCCATCACCGTGAGTTATCCACCACCAAAAACCACTGCTACCTTTAACCAAAAAACCATTATTATGACAGTGAATTCTACCTTCATTTGCCTTTACAATAGAGCTCAATAATTGGAAAGATCGTTCATGCGGAGTTAATGGAAAGCCCTCTCCTATTTGCCCAAAAGAGAATGATAAGCAGTAGCAAGCAGTGCGTAATCTTTCCCTTGCTTCTGAACCATACCTGCCCCGCCAAGTTTTTATGAATATTTCAAGTAAATTTAGTTTATTTGGAAGTGGCAACAGTTTACGTTCGCCATCTATTCTTAGCCCCATTAAGTACCCTTTTTCATTCCAGGTACACAAAGGAGGTGGCGAAATATCGCTATTATTTTTGCTCACATATGCAGTGAATTTTTTGTAATCCGGCGGTGGTGTATTGGGGTCGCCTACTGCGGTAAATAATGACTTAATTGTTGGTTGATTAAACACATCACCCTCCTCCTCATTTTTCTTTTTCATCCCTTCACTCCAGCACAATTCTGAATGAAGACGATTGTATCTCACCGCAATTTGCATCGGGTCGCTTGGTTCTCGAAAATAATCCATTATTATTTGTAGGAGGATATCCCCCGAACCTTGTTCTATTGAAAAACCAGAAAAATGTATTGCTTTTCTATCAACCACAACTTGTAATCCGCCACTTAGGTCAATTTTTTTCGCTCCACTCATCACCCTCCTACTTGCATTATCAATGTCTACTGATGGCGATAATATCTTATTCCCATTGAACATTGGGTTGCCAATTTTTTGTGCGGTATTACGTAAATAGAATAATGAAAAATGCTCATTTTCAATTCCTTTACGCTTTTTTGTTGTCAGCGCAGGCACCTCTTTACCTATTGCCAAGGAGAGAACTTTTTGCCAATTAATAGTAGAACCATTGTATATATTTTTCAACTCAAAGGCTTCAACCATTTTAGCGATTTCACCATGATTTCCGTAGTGCCCATTTCGCTGCCACACCGGTTCAAGGCGACGGATTAATTCATCTTCGCGATTCCAAATAGCACAAATCTCACACATTTGAATATCGCCAGAAGGCATGTTTTGGCGGCAACAAATACAGTGCATTAGAATCCCCAATATCCCAGCCCAATAAAAAGCGTGAACAAAATTTCACCATTTTTCAATAGTGTTCAAACACTATTTCAGGATTAATGTGTGTAACTTTGTGTCCATTATCTACTACTTTCCCAACAATTTGGCACCCCTTTAGCCGTTCATTTAGCCAGTTGAGAACGGCCTGAGAAGTTGAAGCAGAGGTTGCTACCATCATTCCAACTCCCATGTTGAATGTTCTATACATCTCGCGTTCACTGATTCCACCAATTTGTTGAACCCATGTGAATTCGGGTTGTGGAGACATCGGATTTGAGATATGATATCCATGTGAATCGTGTAATCGAAGTAGATTTGAAAGCCCCCCTCCGGTGATGTGGGCGATTGCATGAAGGTCTGATATGCCACAAGGCCCTTCGTTGGTTCGGCAAGCCTTGATTAAATCCACCAGCGGGTCACAGTATATTCTAGTGGGGTTGAGTAATACTTCTCCCAAAGTAATTTCCCCTTCATTGAAGCGCTCAATTATTCGCGAGGAATGGTCAGTAGAAAAGGGGGCAGCCTCGCTTATATTAGCGCCACTTACCTCAATCACCTTTCTAACCAATGAAAATCCATTTGAGTGAATACCGCTACTTGGAAGGCCAATTAATACATCACCGTCTTGAAGATTTTCTCCAGTGATTGCCTCGCCTTTAGGTAACCACCCGAGTGCAGTTCCAGACATATCCAATTCGGTTACTATTCCAGGCAGGCTCGCAGTCTCCCCTCCAGCCAATGTTACCCGAGCTCTTGTGCAAGCCTCGGCAAGGCTTGCACCAAGGGCCGCATGAACCTCAGGATCTGGCTTTGGGGTAGCGATATAATCGACAAAAGCAATCGGCTCAGCGCCAACACAAAGCAAGTCATTTACATTCATAGCCATGCAATCAATACCAACTCCGTGCCATGCATTTAATTTGCTGGCGATTTGCAATTTGCTCCCCACTCCGTCTGTGGCGAGTGCAAGCAAATTATCACCGAATTCAACTAAGCCACCAAAACCTCCAGGTAAATCAACGGGTGCGCCATAAGTTCCACTTTTTCGAACTGAGCGAGATAGTGCACCAACAAGTGCTCCGACAGAAGCACCTTCTAAGTCAATATCAACGCCACTGCTGGCGTAATCGAGCCCTTCGTCCTCGCTCATTAATACTCGCCAATAGTTTCACGTCCAATAGGATTGCGGGCTTGAAATAGTAAAAAAGCAGCATATTTCTATTTTTTTAGCGCTTGATAAAGGAAAGGAAGAGAGGTATCCATTCTGTAGTCAATACTTGAATGAGTCCCATTAAACTCCTCATGTGTATGCTCAATATTCAATTCTTTTAGGCGGTCTGCCAACTGCCTCGTTCCGAACTGTATGTTGTATTGATCAATATCTCCACAATCAATAAATAAGCCCTTCAGCAGATTTAAGTTTGCTTGTATTTCTTTATTTTCAATCATCACTACTGGGTCAAATGCTAGCCATTTCACCCAAGCATTTTCATCAATAACACTTGTTCTAAGATTAACGGGCAAAGATACACCTTTTGGATTATTTTCATCGGGATTATATGATGCGCCCATTGCTAAAATCATTAGGGTGTGAAAGTCCTCACTTCTCAATTTAGTAGATTTTTCAATATGTTCAAAGAAGCCAGAATACCCGCCGCTTTTCTCAATCACCATTACTGCTTTAGGGAAATCGCCGAGGAATAACCTGTCCCAGCCCATATCACCAGAATGACAAGCAATTGCTCCCCAAACATTTGGATAATTCATCGCATGAAAAATAGCCCCAAAACCTCCACTTGACTTTCCAAACAGTGCTCTTTTCTCAAAGCTTCCGCCAATTGAAAATTCTTTTTCAATAGTGGGTAACATTTCCGTAATTAAGTAAGTAGCCCAATTGCCGGTGGCGATGGAATCAACATATTGGTTTCCTCCAAGGCTTGTAAAGCAATCGGGAAATGCAATAGCAATAGGCCCCATTACTCCTTCCTCAATTAATCTCTCAACTCGTTGCGGCAAACGTTCTTGAAAGGGCTTCCAATTTGTATGGGCAGGGCCAGATCCAGTAAATCCAACTAGGTCAACAAATAGAGGGATGTCTTCTAACTTTTGCCAATTAGGAGGGAGGTATACTTCAACAACCCGACTCGTAGGGTCGCCACAAAGATTTCCCTGTAGTGCAATAGAATCAATTGTGATGGTGCGGATTTCTCCCTTAAGCGGCTGAAATGGGTGTGTTGGCATCTCTCTCCCTAATTACTGAGGATGTGGATTAGGTGAAAGGTTATCGGATGAAGTCAATAAGGAATAGTTTGACGGCAAAGATGAAAATAACTCCTTAGGAAGTAGTGCTATTAGGGAAAAGGAATGACCTGTCGCAAGGTATTTCTCCAGTGGAAATGAAGGGGTTGAATATTTGTTTCGCACCCTTCATAAGTTGTCACACATCAGCGTTATTGTTAGGCGGTGAAATAGATGGTTCTTCAGTTTGATATGCCAGCGCGTTGGCGTGGTTTCCTTGAGGAAGTTTGCCACGAAAGGATTACTGATTTAGTTCACGAATATCCAGATGTCGAAAGCATTGAAGTGCTCTATGAAGAATTACAAGCCTTTGACCCGGATTTTGCCCGTCAAGCAATATCCGATCCAGTGAAAACGTTGCGTTCTTCAAATGCTGCTTTAGAAGAATTGCTAAAAGATTTAGGCGAAAAAATTCCCGGAATGGTTCGTTTGGTCGAATTACCAACTGACCAAAAAATTCTGCTTGAAAAAATACGTGATGAGCATGTTGGAGGTATGATTGCTCTTGAAGGAGTTGTTTCAAAAATCTCATATGTCCGGCCAAGAATGCAGCATGCTGCTTTTGCTTGTGATTGTGGGCATGTGACTAATATCCGTCAACACGATGAACAAAAATTGATCCGCCCTCTTCGATGTGAGTCGCATGAGGGTGGATGTGACCGTGATAATAGGGCCACTAGATGGAGAATATCGCACGAACAATCTATAAGAGTAGATTCACAATCCGTTGAACTTCAAGAATTACCTGAGCGTGTAAAGAGCGCACAAATTGCCAAGCGGATGAGTTGTTTGGTCGAAGGAGACCTTGCAGGGCAAGTTGTACCTGGTGACAGAGTGATTTTCAATGGCACTATTTTCCGTCGCCCAATTCGGCGAGGAAGTCAGGAAACACCTGTATTCGAACTCTTTTTTGATGTACATTCACTAGAGCGAAAAGATATTCCTTTAGATGAAATCAAAGTTTCGGACGAAGAAATTGAAAAAATTATGGAATTGGCGAAAAGAGATGATATTTATGAAATTCTTACTGCTTCTATTGCCCCTTCTATCTTTGGGTATAAACATATCAAAAACTCCTTGGTATTGCAATTATTTGGCGGGGTAAGTCGGGTAAATGACGATGGTACTCGTTCAAGAGGAGACATACATATTCTGATAATGGGGGACCCGGGTGTTGCTAAATCCCAATTATTGAATTATATGTCCGACATTGCTCCAAGAGGGCAATTCGCCAGTGGTTTATCATCTACAGCAGCCGGTCTAACTGCGGCAGCAATTCAATCTCCAGATGGAGGGTGGACTATTGAAGCGGGAGCCCTTCCAATGGCAGACCTTGGCCTTGCTGCAATTGACGAATTTGACAAAATGAGTGATAACGACCGTTCTTCTATGCACGAAGCCATGGCTCAGCAAAAGTTATCGATAAAGAAAGCCGGAATAAACACCACAATGCGAACTCGTTGTTCAATTTTAGCGGCCGCGAATCCACTTAAAGGTAAATTTAGGGACCCGCGAAATGATACAAGCGGGAGAATTCCCGAATTAACCCAACAAATAAACCTTGAACCTCCATTACTTTCTCGTTTTGATGTTATTTGGGTGATGATTGACCAGCCAGCCAAAGAAGAAGACCGAAAAATCGGCGCTCATATCGTTTCAAATCGCCAAGCAGGAACGCCAGAATGGTTGATAGATCAAGGACTGGCAAGCGCCCCCATTTCAAAGGGAGCAAATATTGAAATAAAAGATGGACAATTAATAATTGACCCCGATTTTATGATAAAATATGTATCATACACCAAGAAGACAATCCACCCAACCCTGTCTGATTTGGCCAAAGAAAAACTTGTTGATTATTATGTAAAAACTCGAATATCAGGCGGAGGGTCCACGGAGAACCTAGACCTTCATGGTGTTGGTGAAGGTGTTGAAAGTGGCAGAGGTAGCAGTTTGGATTCAGTTCCAATAACAGCAAGAGCAATTGAAGGGCTTGTTCGGCTGACTGAGGCACATGCTAGAATTCGTTTAAGTGATGAAGCCGGCGTAGAGGATGCCCTTTCGGCGATTAGAATATTTGACCACTGGAGGTATACATTGATGGGCGAAAATTTCGATGAGACTTCAATCCAATCTGGGCGTTCAACTTCAAAGAGAAACATTGAACGAAATATTAAATCATTTATTATTCTTGAAAACGAAAGAACTACTCAGTCCATCCATCTCAATGAAATTTTAACTGAAATGGAAAAGCATGACGCTAAGCGTCAACAAGTAGAAGATATTCTTGACCATTTAGTCAATGCCGGCGATTTATTCCGCCCGACAGGCAGGGATAATTACCAGCCGGTTTGATGCGGTTATTTCATTGAGGGAAACTGCACCGCCCATAATATGAGCGCGGTTGAAGGCGATGTTGCCGATGCATCTTCATTGAATCCACAGACTCTTGGTTTTATGTGTGGGCTTGAAATTCATCAACAATTAGCAACTGGAAAACTCCATTCACGCCAGCCTAGTGAATTGCACGATGTAACTATTGATACGGTTCCCGACGAATGGCCAAGAGTGCATCGTCGCCTCAGAATTGCCAAAGGTGAATCTGGTAAAGTTGATGTTGCAGCAAAATTTGAAGCCAAACGTAACCGTTCATTCATATATATTCAATCTCCAAACTCAGGATTAATTGAATTAGATGATCAGCCTCCAGATCCGCATGATAATGAAGCCCTAGATGTTGCTCTAACTATTAGCGGTATGCTGGATGCTCACCCAGTGCCACTTTTACAGACGATGCGGAAAACAGTTGTTGATGGCTCAAACACTTCAGGCTTTCAAAGAACAACTCTTGTTGCAACTAATGGAGTACTAGATACCCCAACGGGAGCAGTTGGAGTGGATGTTATTTGTTTGGAAGAGGATTCTGCACGTAAATTGGAAGCCCAAATCACAGCGAATGGAGAAATAGTAATTTGGAATTTGGACCGTCTAGGTATTCCATTGGTGGAAATCGCAACCGCCCCGGATGTACAAACTCCAGACCATGCAAAGGAAACTGCTCTTGCTCTTGGAACTCTTCTACGCGATACCCGACGTGTTCGCCGAGGGCTTGGATCAATCCGCCAAGATTTAAATGTCAGTATTGCTTGTGGTGATCGCGTTGAAATAAAGGGCTGCCAGGATTTAGGTTGGATTCCTCGAATTATACGTCTTGAAATGGCTCGTCAATTACACTTTTTCCGCTTAGCAAATGAGTTGCGAGAGGAGATAAATTTACCGTTATTACCGGATAATCGAGATAATACTGATGACATTATTGAAGAAGAAGTTAGGCAAGCAGTTAGAAAACTATTGGATAAACAAATTACTGATGTTGGCAAGGCTTTCGATAATTGTGATTCAAAAATGATTAATTCAACTATTGCCAAAGGCGGTGTAATGTATGCAGTGCGCCTTCCACATCTAGCTGGGCGACTGGGCACAAAAATGCCTGATAATGAAGGCGCACAATTACCTCGACTTGGGCGGGAATTAGCCGGAGCGGCTAAACTCGCCGGTGTTGCAGGAATATTCCATAGTGATGAATTACCAGCATACGGAATCACTGAAGAAGAAGTAACTAAAGTGAGAGAGTTATTGGCAATATCCGACACACCTTCTTGCGGTTTTGCTTTGTGTTGTGCACCGGATTGGCAAGCAGAATTGGCCTTAGAATCTGTAATTGAAAGAGGGCGTCTTGCNCGCAATGTTGTTGTAAAAAAGGGTGCGCCAGAAGATGGGACCACTACGGCCATGCGTCCATTGCCCGGTGGTGCACGAATGTACCCCGAAACCGATATAGCCAATTTACCTCTTGCCGAGGAAGAATGGCACCGTATTCGTTCAAACTTACCTCCGACGAGAAAAGAGCGACAAAAAGCGCTTTTGGAGACCGCTTTGGGTGAAGACCAAATAATGCAATTATTGGATAAAGAAATTGATGAATTATTCCTCGCAGGTATTTCAGGTGAATTGGCACCGGGTGTGCCAGCCCTTCCAGTAAAGGGGTGGGCCACCATTATTCTTGACTCAACCAGTCGCGATATTGCCGAGTTAGTGCCCTGTGATGCAACTTCTATCCCGACGGAATTATTGGCAATCACCCTTGCAGTCCGTGATGCAGGGGATATGACTAGAGAAGGGATTGTCCCGCTTGCATCCGAATTCCTATCAACTGGAGTTTGGCCCTTTGCAGGGCTTATGACTGCTGAAACAACTAAGGAATTAATTTCTGAGATGACCAGAAGGGCTGAGTCTCAGGGATTTAAACCTGCAGATTCAAGTGATTTATTGGCAATTGTTAAAGCAGTTCTCGATGATAGGGCCGACTTTGTCGCCGAGAGAGGAATGGGTGCCATGGGGCCATTAATGGGAGTTGTAATGGGTGCTGCTGGCGGGGCAGCTGATGGGAAAGTGATTTCGGCCCTTCTTCGCCAAGAAATCCAAAAGCGAATGTAATATTTCTAGCGGGTGAGTAAGTGCAAAAACCAAGTGCTGCTCGAACATTATTTGGAATATTTACTGTTATTCTTATTATCATTAACATCACTTCTCAATTTGAAGCAAATTCTATTGGTAAAAAATCCACCTTGCTTTCTGAGGACCCCTTTTCCGAAAATTTACTATCTTCAGAAAATAGTTCTACATATTTCAATCCATTTTCAAATATTTCCCCATCAATCACTTGGGAAAAAGAGTTGGGTGTAGGGTATTTGTCAACTGCTCCATTGATATCAAATGGAATTGTTGTGGTAAAATCACCAGTGGGGTTATTCGCATACTATGCTGCCAATGGAACTGAATTATGGGCTACACAAGAGGAATCAAAGTGGGATTTTGAAATGGGCCCGCTTACATTAGTTGAAGGTACTATTATTGAGGACACCCCCATACCTCCTTTGGTAATTACCGGGTGGTCAACGGGGAAAATAACTGCCAATTCCTTAATTGATGGTGAACAATGGTGGCAGGTAAATACCTCAGCGCCAGTAAATGGCATCCATGGCAGAATAACACTGCACACCGGAGATGAGAGTTCGGGAGGAGTGGTTGACTCCTTGCTCATTGTTCCAATTGAGGAAGGTGCATTAGCCCTTCAAGCACACTCGGGGGAAGAAAGGTGGCGTGTGGCATTCCCTGATTCAATTCTCGGCTATCGCCATAGCGTCACCAGTTTTGAAGTGAACAATGAAACAATGTTTGCAATGGGTGATGAAAAAGCGAGAGTAACTATTTGGAGCCTAAGCAGTCCTAGTGAAGCGGAAACATATGCGCCATTTGAAATTGAATCAGGCTTGATACGTTCGAATATCATAGCATTATCGAATGGTCGATTACTACTGCCAATTCAATCTGTGGAAGGTGGGGCATTAGTCGAATGGCAATCGAGTGATAACACAACAATTGGGGTTTTTGAATTAAATGGCTCAACTGGTTTGCTTGTAGAAAATAATAATTTGGTAGTTGTCCCAAGTGGGCAAAATACATCCCTGTATTATTGTGTAAATCAGTGTGAGTGGGTGGGCATGGCGACAGAATCGCCTGTCACTGGAGAGGTAGTAGTATTGGCCGAAGAAACGAACTCCACATTATCAATAATTCTTCCACTTAATCAAAACAATGGCATTTATGTGGCAAAAAATGTTAGTTTTATTAATGGATCTTGGCACATTTCCGAACAATCTAATTGGCAATTGACTCCGCAAGTTCAACAATATGTGACTGCCGGTTTCGCCTCAAGTGAAAGCGGTTATGCATATGCGATATGTAATGATGCATCATACATGGCCGTCATTGTAAACGACGCCCTAGTAAGTAGCGAGAGCCATAATAACCTCCTAATCTGGTGGGCTGAAGCACAAGAAAATGCCAGTTCACCCACTCATACAAATGGCTCAAATTCTAATAATAGTGAAAGTAATCTCAATAGTAATGAGTACATTATTCCAACTATTATTCTTTTTTCAATTTGGCTCATTTTCATTATTACTTCAATGGTGTTGAAAGTTAGTATTTTTCAATCCAAGGGCAAATGGCCTTTTACGATTCTAACAACATTGCTACTCCTCGGAATGATATTTGCTCTGCCGGCCCTACAACAATATGTCAATGAGCAAGTCAACGAAGAGGGATTGGGGCGAGATGACGGACTCTGGCCAGTTGAATGGAACGGCACGCAAGTCATTGGTTTCACTTTTGATTCCACTCAATTTGATGAAAGGTATTCTGGCAAAGTCACCTATATGGATATCGAGGGGCAAATCATTTCCCAGGTTAATGCAGATGATTCAAATTCAGAGATATGGATTGGAGGCTTCAGCGACTATTCAAACGTACTTGATTTGACAGTTGCTGGTTGTGGTATTGCCGGGCTTGAATTACAGTATCACGGTGAAAACATTGGTGTTCGTGTTGATTTGATCTCCTTGGCCAGTGATGGCGAGGATGACCGCTGGCTGCTTTATTATGAGGACGGCATCCTCGCTGCAATCGCTGCAAATGCAAATAGCATAAACTCTAATGCAACTGTCATGTGGGTATATGCTTGACCTCTCACCCTAATAATAATCATTGATTTTTCAATTACTCCGTCTATTTACAAAAGGCCAAATTATTTTCATTTTTCCTACCGTAAGAGTAATTATTTTTCTTTGTTTCTTCTCCTCCCCTAATAGCAATACTCCAGAATAGTATTCGGGAAAGGTCAAGAACGGCCACCGCCCCAAGTGGTTTGAGGGATGAAAATGCTAGCCAGCCACGCAACCCAAATTGGACATGCAAGTTTACTTATTATTGATTTCATGGTGTTGGTTTCGGCACTATATTTTTTGGCCAAGAGTCAAGCATCACCCGCATCGCAAAATCGTATAGTATTCCTTGCTATTGCCAGTTTTGCAATTATTGGAAGATGGGTTATGGAACCATTACCTAATATTCAACCCGTAACAGTTTTGGTATTAGTAGGTGGAATATTATTGGGTGCACGCCGAGGGATCGCCTTAGCATTAATCATCACATTGGTCAGCAATATTCTTCTTGGTAGTGGTTTGTGGACTGTTTTCCAAGCCATTGGATGGAGTTTGGTTGCGGTAGTTGGAGCAATATTTGCCGATAAGTTTACTGAAGCCGAGGGCAAAATCAACCTACTTCCAGTTCTTATCGTCGGCTTTGCATCGGGTATTGTTTTCAATTGGATAGTATCTTTTTCAGTTCTTCCAACCCTAGCAGATGGGGGTGCATTCCTTGATTACCTCATTATTGGTTTGCCCTATGATTTAATGCATGCCTTTGGTAACTTTACCATGGCATTGTGGCTTGTACCAATCATCAATCATCTACTTTATTCTAATTCATTGAATACTTCGGCAACCTCTCCAGAGAGTATTACTGACTCAGTTGCCAATAATACTGAATCATCATTATTGGCGTGAGTGTTAATCATGTCAAGTCATGATCACGACAAAGTTACTATGGCTTTGATTGCTCGCGCTGATTTGAAATTATCAAGAGGTAAGTTGGTCGCTCAAGGCGCCCACGCTGCTGTTGCCGCGACATTGACTGCAAAGAAAAGCAATCCGCGCCTGTTAGAGAGGTGGCTTAGTTCAGGTGCTCGAAAAATAACTCTCGAAGCCAGCAATCTCGAAGCGCTTAAGCGACTTTATGGGGAAGCCAGGGCAGAGGGTTTAGTTTGTGAAATGATTACAGATGCGGGGCATACCGAAATAGCTCCCGGCACGATTACTGTCGTTGCAATTGGGCCTGCACCAATACGCTCGGTTGATGCGATAACTTCCGCACTTTCATTACTCAAGTAAATAGCGAATAAATACACAAATCGTAATATTATCTTACGAAGTTGGGGTAGTCATTCCATCCTTTGGATTCCAAAGATAATTGAGGTTAAGGCTGCCATCGGTTTGATACTCAAATACCTCAAACATACCTTTACTGCTCATATCGCCGTTAGAATCAACAGTCAATAGGCCAGATGCTCCGCCATAGTTATCGGCAATTGCCGCAATAAACCAGTTGATGTACTCGCTATTTACAAGCGGGTTTAGNATTGTACCAGTAAATCCATTTGAACGTAAATCGTCAACAATCGCAATACTGTCACTTAGGTCAGCGAAGACAGCAATGGAATCGCAACTTGCAGCACCTGCTGAACTTCCTAAACTGCCTGGTGTGAAAGTAATGTCAGCACATATTGAGCCATTCATAGCAGAAGTCATCGAATCAGCTAACACTTGTCCTGCGTCATCATCAACTCTGTATATGGCTAAATCGGTCAAACCCTTTTCAGTTGCATAAGCAGCAGCAGCATCTGCTGGCCAAGCGTCACTGTGAATTGTCCTCCAAACATATCCACTACCATAAGTATCCGAACCATCATCAAGGGTTGTCAATTCAGGAGAAGTGCAGGCGTATGAAATCATAGTTATTTTGTTATCAACTGCAATGTCTTTGGCGGCAATAGTTTCATCACACCGTGATGAACCTACAATCCCTACAACTCCATTGTCAACTAGGGCTTGAGCGGCTACACCAGCGCCAGCAGTTGTACTTTCAGTATCTTCTGAAATAGCGATAAAACAAACATCACGTTGCTGAACATTTACCAGCATTAATGCCAGTTCTAAACCGCGAGAATACCCTTCTGCTCCTGTGCTATGTGCACCAGTTTGAGGGGCTAATAGGCCGATTTGGACATTTGGAGAAGTTGATCTACATGTTGACCAAATTCCATTATATGGGCTCCAAGTGGCTACGATTTCAAACCTAACTCCTGTGTCTTCATTAGTAAATTTCCAAAACTCGTATTCCTCTCCGGGGATATCGCCATTGGCAAGGAAACTAAATTGTCCGGAAGCACCATCATATTCTGTTCCAGTCGTAAGTATTTGTGAATTGATATCTGTTCCAATAGTGCTACCTGCTTCTATAATTGATTCAAGAAGTACATTTGTAGCGTCAAAAGCCTCGGGGCCATATTGACCCGGTGCGCCACCATAGGCATTTGAATAATCATTTTCGTAGGTCAATCCTTCAAATGATTGCGTCATAACTGAAACTCTAGAACCATAAATACCGTCAAGTATTGTTGGATCACTAAATTCATCGATAAAAGCCTCATTTCCAATGCCTTCATGCCCTACTACCGTAATTCCTTCTTCTCCCAAGAGGCCTTGAACATCTAATTCCTCAATGATTGCTTTACCATCGGCAAAGCCGGAAATCATCATCAAACCACCACAATTTGCGCTACTTATTGCACTAATATCTGCGGTGAAATCAGTTGTTCCTACTGCATAGGTGCTTGAATAACAGACAGTTGCGCCTGCACTAACCATTGTTGCTTCAAAGGTGGCGGCAATACTTTGGTCAACAGCACCATCATTAGCTAATACTGCAACACTCTCCACTTGGGCTAATTGAGCCCAAGTTCCAGCGGCAATGCCTTGGAAAGAAGTACTTGCAATAACTCTCCACAGGAAGCCATCATCATTTGCAATACTCAATAGGTTTGAGGCACTGGCGTATGAAATAAGGGGGATGGAATTTGTTTTTGCAACATCCATTGCTCCAAGAGTTGCATCATCACAAGCAGCGCCGATAATACCGACAACACCCGAATTAACCATCTCTTGGGCAGCAGTTGCTGATGTTTGTCCATCACAAGCAGAATCTGCGATACTGAGAACAAAATGATAGGCAGATTGTTCATCATTCATTTGCGAAATAGCAAGAGATACACTGTTTTCAACACTCTGAGCAATTGCTGACATTGCGCCAGTCTGTGGGCTTAGTAAGCCGATTTTCACATCAACCGTAGGGGCGATTGTACAGCCTGTTACATCAACATTATCATCAGAGGGAGTATTTGCACATTGGTCATCATCGTCGTACACACCATCACCATCGCTATCAGTGGGGGCTGCAATTTCGCAACCATCTGTATCAACATTTGCTCCAGCGGGTGTATTTGGACAACTATCATCTGCATCTTCAACTCCATCATCATCGGCATCAGTATCTGCTACAACTTCACAGCCAGTAGAATCAACATCTGCGTCAGCAAGAGTGTCTGCACAAAGGTCGAGTAAATCTGGAATTCCATCTCCATCGGCATCATTTTGAGTTGTACCTGGTGAAGTGTCATCATCATCATCATCATCATCATTTCCAGTACATCCCGCTAATGTCGAAAGCATCAACATCAATATCATCATAGCTACAGTAATTTTGTCATGGCGCATATTATCACCTAAGGTCACACTGTGACCTATTTCTGCCGATTAAGTATTAAGACTTAAACTTGGTTAGTTAATAAAATAGATAATTATCAATGATTATGTTCTCCTCCAAGGAAAAACTCACCAATTTCAGGGTCATCTAATATTGAGGATGCGGGCCCGGTATGAACTACTTTTCCGCCAGCAAAAATGTATGCACGTTCACTTCTTTTTAGCGCAAGGCGAGCATTTTGTTCAACCAATAGGATAGATATTCCATGCTTTCGCAAATTATCAATCCGTTCAATTATTTGCTGTTGATACAATGGTGAAAGGGCGGCAGTTGGTTCATCTAAGAGTAAAAATTCAGGGTCTGAGATCAATGCGCGCGAAATCGCTAACATTTGTCTTTCCCCCCCAGACAGTGAGGCCGCCAAGTCATTTGTTCTGCTAATTAGGTCAGGGAACATCTCAAACGCTCTTTCAATTCGTTCATCGAGTAAGGTGGATGACAATTTTATTCCCCCCATCATCAGATTTTCTCTAACTGAAAGCCCAGGGAATACATTATCTCTCTGAGGGACATAGGCAATTTTTCTATCTACTAATAGATCACAACGATAACCACTTACATTGTCACCATTGTGAAATACTTCTCCCTCATGAATAGTTGCCAAACCAAAGATAACTTTGATGAAAGTAGATTTTCCGCANNNNACTGGAAAATATTGTCATAACAATACTTAGGGTAAAGATTAATCCACTAGCGGCAATAATGTGTGTTGCATCATCAATAATACTTCTATTTACTACAATTGAATGACATAACGAAAGGATAATTATTACTTGGCTAAGTGAAAATATTATCAATGATATTAGATATCCAATGAAAATGAAATCAGCCAAACCAAATTCCAATAAGTGTTCGCCAATCAAGGAAGTAAAGTGTGAATTTTGGCTGACAATGTCGTAGTTGGAAACCGAACCATAATTTGAAACGAAGAATGACATCAACATCATCATGCACCCAACCATACTTTGTTTTCTAGAAACTTGGGTTTGATTTTTTTGACTTTTAGATTTCTTTACTAAGGAAATAGCTGGTATTTCCTCATCAATATCAATATCTGCGCCACCGAGATATGCTTTGACAACATCCTCATTTGCTCTCACTTCTTCAGGAGTTCCCGACATGAGAACTTTTCCACTATTCATTACGATTACTTTGTCAACTCCTTTGCGAAGAATGAAATCCATATTATGTTCAATAATCAAAATTGAAATGCCAGTGGTACTGACGAGATTTCGTAAATGCGAGAAGATACTATCTGCAAGTGGCCCTGCAACGCCAGCAACAGGTTCGTCAAGAAGTAGCAATTTTGGGTCTCCCATTAATGATCTACCAATATCAACAAGTTTTGATTGCCCACCTGATAATTCTCCCGCTAATAGGTGAGCAGTATGAGTTATTTCAAGAGTTTCTAATATTTTCCATGCCTTAGCAACACGTGCCTTTTCTTCTTCTTTATCGAATAATACTGCTGATAATGCATTGTAAGAGTATTGCCCTTTTTGTTTTCGCGGCGGCACAAGGAGATTTTCAATAACCGTCATATCTTTCCAAAGACGCGTGTGCTGAAAGGTTCGTGTTAATCCCATATTATGTATGACATGGGGTGCTTTACCGGATGCGTCCTTGCCGAAAACATATACTTCTCCAGCAGTTGCCTCAAGCAAACCAGATATGGTGTTGAAAGTAGTAGATTTCCCACATCCATTTGGCCCAATTAGGCCGACAAATTCGCCCTCTCCTACTGTGAAATCTACCTTCTCTACTGCCTTTATGCCACCGAAGTGCTTCACTAGCCCTTTGATTTCTAAGGCATTCATTCCTGTTCCCCTCCTTTGATTGCCTCTGGGAATTTAGGGCGGAATGGGATTTCTGGCAATATGCCCTTCGGAGCCAAATGCAATGTTACAATAATAATCATTCCAATTAAGAATAATTTAACATAAGTTAATGTGGCAATTATTTCACCCTTCGGGAATACTTCGTCTATCGCTGCTTGACTTGCAAACATATCGGGAATGATGTCGCGAATTATTGTATCAAGGGCGGAATTAATCCATTCAACAACGAAATATAACGAGTGCTCAGTATCATTTTGGGCAGTACTGAAGGCAGTGAATAGCAGGTTAAGAAGAACGATGAGGAAGGCACCGGCAAACATACCCCTATTGCTCGCTCTTCCTCCGACGATGAATGCAGCCCAAATTAAGAAAGTTGTATTTGCAGGATTCATAAAATCAGGGAAAATCCCGGCATTCAACCAAGCCCACAACGCTCCACCTAATGCCGCAATTGCGGCACCAAGTGCTAGACTTCCTGCTTTTTGCTTGAATACATCATGCCCATGGTGTTGTGTAACTTCTTGATCTTCACGAATTGCTCTAAGTATTCTCCCCCAAGGTGCCTTAAGGCTAGTTTCTAAAATTATCCAAACTCCAACTAAGCAGGCAAGAGCCACTATTCCAATAAGGATTTGATAAGGTGCATCTTTTCCGAGGTTGAGAAATTCTCCAAACCATTCTGCGCCAGTTGAATCCCACCACGGCTCAAATGGTATTTCATATTTTGATATGCCAATGGCTGAAGTCGAAGTACCTGCTCTTAGAAGGGGCTCTGATGCTAAAGCAATTCGGACTATTTCACCCAATGAAACAGTAACTATTGCGAAATAGTCCATCCTTAAGTTTGCAGTTGGATAGGCCAAAAGCCATCCAATTAATGCAGCAATAGGAATTGCCAGCAGTATTCCTTGCCACCAATACCAGCCATAGCCCGCAGACATTAAGCCAACGATTATTGCCCCGATGCTTGCAAAGAAAATCACTCCAAAATTGCTCATTCCACTATACCCGGTATGCAAATTTAGAGAGAACGAGAGAATTCCAAATATTCCTAATAATGCAGCCATTCTCGCCATTCCCATCCATTTTGTATGTGCGCTGACACTTGGAATTGACCATGCTAGTCCAAGCATTATTCCACATGCCATTATTAGAATAATCCATGATCCAAGTGCTTGTTCTCTACCAAACGGCACTTTTGTTCGCCAAATTGAATTAGGTTTCAGAATTAGAACATAAATTAGCGGGATACCAATTATTAGCGTTACCATCCATAGCCCAAGTATTGCATTTATGAAGGGAAGACAAATAAGGCAAAGAAAAATAGTTCCTGGTGGCGCTGGGTTGACAGAAATAGGCGAATCTTTGCTACTTTCTTCTTTACTTAGCGAGTTAATTTGTTGGTTGAAAAAATCAATGCCATTATTTTTCCAAACAGTGAGTGTAGTAGTGATGTGTAGCCAAAGGGCCTGCACTTTCAAAATAAACGGTTTTAGCAATATCTGAAAGTAAATATTTACTTTTTGTAGATGAGTAGTAATCTTATCAAAGAAATCCTCAAGAATTCGCATTGGCCGAATGAGAATTTGTTTTAATTGTGTCCAGTAGTTTTGCATTGAAGAAAGAAATAGGTTTCCCTCTTTTGTTGCTCGCCTTCTTAATTTTTCAATTTTGGCTTTTTCTAGAGCATCCCCTAATCCTTTTGGCATTAACATTAATACAACGATAAGAAATAAATATGGCATTACTTCGTCCATCCCACTGATTGTTGGCCGATTAAGAGGTGAGCCTATTCCCACCAAAACCGGTTGGGAAACAGAACGGATAATTCCGACGATTAGTGAACCAATGATTGCCCCTCTAATTGATCCAATCGTCCCAAGCACAATTACTGCAAACGAAGGCAGAAGAATTGTGAGTCCAACTTCGGGGTTCATTCTTGTTGTCATCGCAAACAATGCGCCACCAAATCCAGAGAGGCCAGCGCTTAGGAATGCAGAAGTTCTGTGCACGCCCTCAATATTTATTCCCGATGCTGCAGCAAGGTCTGGGTTATCTGCAACGGCCCGCATTTTCCGCCCCAGTCTTGTCCCATTGAGTAATAGCAATAGTAGGAGAACCGACCCAAATACTCCAACTATTAATGCTACTTTTGTATAAGCAAGTCCATATATATTATCCACAGTTTCGCGGAAAGGAATATTATCTCTCACACCTAAGGTAAACCTGTTGACAATTGAATCAATTTCAAACTTTGATGTTGAAAGTCGCCAATCTCGGTCTGGTACAAAAAGTTGAGTTTGAGAGCCGTATCTGAGGTATAACATTGCCCTTATAACCATTGCAACACCCAAGGAGGCAATCATCATGACTTGGTAAGATGCACCTTTATTACGGAATTTTTTCATAACCAAAAAGTCCACTATGACTCCTACAATTCCAGTCAGGATAAAAGCCCCAATACATGCCCAAATGAGTAATTCCCAAGCCAAGATTCCGTCCTTTGGAGCGTCAACACCAGGTAGGAATCTTTCAGATAACATTAGTGAAAGAGCGATATATGCACCAAATACTAAAAATTCACTTTGGGCAAAATTCCCATACCCCTGAACTCTATATGTGAGTGTGAGTCCTGCGGCAATTGATAGATAGGTGGCAGCCCAAACTAGTCCTGTAATTCCATGATTTGCGAGGTTTATCGCAATCAATGCCGACTGACCTCTCCCTAGTAATAATAACTCAATACAAAGCCCCAACAATGCTATTATTGCGAGCGGAGATAGAATTAGCGCAATACTTTTTTTCCAGCCCGTAAGCAGCGAAAGAGAAAAATTTATCAAAGCAAATCCAGAAAAAATAAACTCAGCACACTGACCCATCCAAATTAGATCAAGATGCAAGAAAGACAGTTGAGAAATAATCCCCCAGCCATATCGCAAACCAACTGCTGAGTCAATGAGAAGAATAAATGAAAAGATAATCTTATGCTTCATCGAAGGTGTTGAAAGAAGAGAATACGCCTTCTTTCCCCCTTCCATTAAATCATCTCATCGGCTTGTTGCTTGGAATTGTGAATTTTGAAAATGAACAATAGTGTCTCACAACAGGCACGTTTCACGTGATTGATTACTGAGTAAATCTATTGCTAAATTCATTCACTGCAATCAAATGTCACAACATCTTCAACCACATCATCCTCAGTGTCGGCTGCACCATCTGGGCCATTATCAATTATGACTTCTTCAACTGAGAATGTACAAACAGTGTATCCATTACCTGCAACATCGCCATTTGCATCAAATGAGTGCGTACCACTTGCTCCTTCGAAAGGTTCTCCGGCAAGGAATTGGATCGCAGATAGAATGTCTAATCCAAGTTGGTCTGCAACCATTGCAGTGTATCCGCTAATCAATACTGCATCAAAGGTTTCCGCAGTATATATTGCTTCTGCGGAACCACCAGTGGCGGCATATAGGGCAGTAAACATTACTGAGTATTCAGAAGTCGCACCAGAGCCAGGCTTTGTTGCAACCAATCCGTCCAATGCATATACATCGCTAAATTCATTTTGGAAAGCACTGTCTGCTACTCCATCTGCTCCAAACAGGCCAATGGATAGATTTTGCAATGCAATTTCTTCAAGGATTGCTGCCCCATCAGTTGCATATGAAACGAGAACCACGCTATCGCATCCAGAACTATCAATGCTCGCAACTGTGGAAGAGAAGTCTGTTGCAGCTTGGTCGTAACCAATCATTGCGCATGCTCCACCATCCCAACTTGCATTAAAGAAGTCAGCTAATCCACTACCATAATCATTTGTCATGTATACAACAGCAGGGCTGGAGTAATTAGCAGCAGCAACAATTTGTGCAAGTTCAGTTGCTTGAAGGTCATCGCTAGGTACAACACGGTATAGGAGATTATCGTCATCTGCAGTAGTAATTGCAGGTGATGTAGAAGCGTAGGAAACCATTGGTATTCCTGCTTCCTTGGCAACAGCAATAGCGCCAAGTGTTGCTCCGGAACATGCAGCACCAGCAATTGCTGAAACTCCAGCATCAATTAATGATTGTGCGGCAGTTGCTGCTTGAGTACCGTCACATCCAGAATCTGCTACAACTAATTCGTAATCATATCCATCCCAAATAGTAAGGGTGTTTAATACGGAAATTGCAATATTCGCAGAGTCTTCGAAACCAGTTGAGTAAACTGCAATTGGTCCGGTTTGTGGGCTTAATAGTCCGATCTTGATGGTAGTAGTTGTACCGGAAAATGCAACGCCTCCAGCAACAGTCCAACTAAGTGGGCAATTGAAACCAACATCAGCAGCAGTATCTGCATCTTCTGCATCAAACACGCATACTTCATATCCAGTTCCACCTACGTCACCAGCGGCATCAAAGGTGTGAGTTCCACTTGCTCCATCATAGTTAATTCCAACCATTCCAATGTGCTCCTTCATGCTTGCTCCATTCTCCATCATTGCTGCCTTTCCAATGACCATTGTTGCATCATATGTTGCATGGGTGTAAATTCCCGAAGCATCTCCGCCAGCGGCAGTATATGCGGTATCAAAGCCGGTTTTTACAACAGAATCGGACGCTGGTGCGGGCTTTGTTGCCACCATGCCATCAACTGCAGTCCAGTCGCTGAACTCTTCAACAAATCCAGCATCTGCTACTCCATCTGCTCCCATGATTTCCATAGAGACATTTTGTAGGGCCATTTCTTCAAGAATTGCAGCACCATCTGTTGCGTATGAAACTAATAGTACGCCATCGCAGTCTGAACTGGCAAGGCTTGAAACAGTGGATGAGAAGTCAGTTCCATCTTGGTCATAACCAATCTTTGCACAAAGAGAACCGCCCATGGCAGTTTCAAAACCATCTGCAAGGCCAGCGCCATAGTCATTTGTCATGTAAACTACACCGTAGTTTGTACCATCGGTTACTGCAGTAACTGCAGCCAAAGCAATTGATTGCAGAGAATCGCTTGGTACGACACGGAATAATAATCCATCGTCATCTGCAGCGGTTACTGCAGGTGATGTAGAAGCGTAGGAAACCATTGGTACTCCTGCTTCCTTGGCAACAGCAATAGCGCCAAGTGTTGCTCCAGAACATGCAGCTCCTGCGATTGCAAGTACGCCAGCATCAATTAATGATTGTGCGGCAGTTGCTGCTTGGGTTGCATCGCATCCCGAATCAGCGACAACTAATTCAAAAACAAAGTTTTCGGCATCCATGCCATTTAATTCTGTAATCGCTACACCGGCAGCGTCTTCAAAACCATCGGCATAAACCGCAATTGGGCCGGTTTGAGGGCTTAACAAACCAATTTTTACGGTTGTAGTTCCATCGTCAACAGGTTCATCATCGTCACCCAGGCACCCAACCATAGTAGAAGTCACCATGGTTAAAGCTAAAGCAATTATCATCAATTTTTTATTCATATATTTCACCAAAAGGGCATCTGCCCAATCTCCGCACACGATGAGGGTATAAAAGAACAACCATTTATTACTAAGTTTATTTACTACACCAATTAAATGCCCAAACATTGTATTCGCATGAATACAGACAGGTACTCATAATGAATCCTACTAGGCAGAAATATGGGGATACGTTCATTATTGCATCAACTTACAACCCCTCCTCCACAAAACACATTTCAGAATTGCCCTACAGAAGAGTTGAAATTAATTTGCATCGTGAACCAATCTCTAAAAATGGGTAAGGGGAAAATTGCAGCCCAAGTAGCGCACGCGGCAGTTAAGGCAACACTTTCCAAATCTGCGAATACTTCCGGAAGAATTGAATCATGGCTTAGGAGCGGGCAGGCAAAAGTGGTGGTAAAAGCCCCAGATTCCCAAACTCTTGCTGAATTAGAAACTCAAGCAACATCATCATCACTTCCAGTGAGTATTGTTGTCGATGCAGGGCGCACACAAATCCCCAGTGGTTCACTAACCGTTATCGCAATAGGGCCGGCGAGTTCTATCGAACTTGAGGATATTACCGGCAAATTAAAATTATTATAAAATAATACTTGGCAATACTCCTTCATCATCAAAAGAGAAGAAATTGCGCGTATTGTCATTGCTATTATCATACATATTGCATATGTGTGTTAACCACCTCCGATTGCTATGGCCGACCTAAGAAGCGACACAGTAACCAAGCCCAGTGAGGCGATGCGTCAACTAATTTCTCATGCGGAAGTTGGTGATGATGTGTTAGGTGATGACCCAACGGTAAAATCTTTAGAGAAATTGATTGCTGGTATGTTGGGCAAAGAAGCGGCCGTCTTTTTGCCATCAGGCACTATGTCTAATGCAGTTGCTCTGCGCACTCACACTCAACCAGGGGATGAAATAGTGGTGGAAAAATCCGCTCACATTTATGTCTATGAAGGCGGAGGATATGCTGCTCTGTGTGGGGTGTCAATAGCTCTAGTTGAGGGGGATAGAGGGAGAATGACTCCCCTCCAAGTTAGTGAGGCAGTTAGGAAGTCGGCAGGATCTTTAGGGCACTTTCCTAATGGTAGTTTAGTATGCATTGAAAACACTTGTAATCGCGGTGGCGGAACATGTTATGAGCAAAGTGAAATTGATAAAATATGTGCAACCGCGCATGAATTAGATTGCAAAGTGCATATGGATGGGGCCCGTCTCTTCAATGCAGTTACCTATTCGGGTGTTTCAGCAAAGAGAATGGTAAGAGATTGCGATACGGTTTCAATATGTCTTTCAAAGGGTCTTGGCGCCCCAGTTGGTTCATTACTTGTTGGTGATTTGCAGTCAATAACTGAAGCCCGTAGGTGGCGTAAAATGTTTGGTGGTGGTATGCGTCAAGCAGGAGTATTAGCAGCAGCAGGAATATATGCTTTAGAAAATAATATTGCATTATTAGAAAAAGACCACAATCGTTGTCGTGAATTAGCAGAGAATGTAAACAGATTATCTAAATTTTCAGTAGATTTAGATTCAGTTCAAACAAATATGGTATACATAAATACAAATGACCCTGCTGAAAAAGTTGTTGAATTACTAAGCGCCAAGGATATTGAGGTATTACAGATAAGCGATAATACGATTAGAGCAGTATTCCATCTGGATGTAGGTGATGACGACTTAAATAATGCAATTAGTGCTTTTAAAACTATTGATGTTGAGTGATTAAAGGCAAATTAAAATTTCATTTGTTGAGTCCCAAAGGATGCATATTTTTCTTCTTTTTTTGGTCCATTTGAAAACTTCTCAACGATATCTTTGCTAGTAGCATTAGGGTTTGAATCAAGGTAAGGAAGAATTTGATCTGCCAAAGCCTCGTTTGCTTTAATTGAGGTTTCATCCGCTTCTAGGCCGAAACTAGATAGGATGTCATCATAGGCCGTATCCATCATTTCTGCTTCTGATAATTGCCCATCTTTGTTTTTGTCCATGTTGAGAAATGAAGCAATCGCCAATGCCTTTTCTTGGTTATTTTCTTCATTATCAGAAAGCACATCAGAAATGATAGATTCAAGTTTTTGCCCTACTTCCTCTTTATCCAAGGCAGAGAGTTTCTTCACAAGCCTCATTGTAGCTTGAGCTTCTTTCATGGTTTTCTCCTTTGTTTTCCGGAATTCTAATGAGCCATTACCAATGGAAACAAGAACGGTGTTTCCTGCGAATACATCCAATAGTCCTTTCATCATTAGTATTGATAGAATTGCTCCAAGTCCACATAAGGGGCTAATGAAGTAAAATCCTGCACCTGATACGGCAAGAACAGAGATAATCCAAATTAAATGATAAATGACATTAAAAAAGAATGATTTCGGCTTGTCTCCGCGCTTAAATGCAATTTCCGGATAAAGCAATTTAAACATTTGTATGTCATCGCTACCAGTCATAAGGATATGCGGGTGTGTTCACCTCTTGAAACTATGTAATTGAAGGTAAATATTGATGATAATTAATGCAGAGAAATGCTGCTTTTCAGTGTTTTTTGCTATTATTATTGCCTTTATTCCCTTTCACCCTTCAAAAAGGGAGGGCGTTTTTATTTTTATGTGGCGAAGCTGAGTTGGGACAAAGATGGCGAAATGTATAGTTTGTAATGAGACAATAAAAGGAGAGAAAATCTGCCTTCGATGTAAGGTAGTTGCTGAGGGACTTTTAGGCAATATCATTTGGCAAATACCAAAGGGATATGCAAAAACTCGTTTTGATAATATTATGGAGCCGGTGAAAGGCAAACGAAATGACGTACGAATGCGCCATTTAGTAAAAGAATTTAGGAATTCCTCCGACATGACTTGGGCGATATTATCTGAAAATTGTCTTAGCGGTAAAGAGAAAAATGATTTGCAACAAAGTTGGAAAACCATGTATGATGCATGGGGGGAAAGTGGACCTTCAATCAATCATTTTTCCTATGAAAGTAATCATGAAGACCCCCTTCAAATCCTTGCTAATGGCGCATCTCTTTATGGAGGGAAAAAATTACGTTTTATTTCAGGCGATTGGTCCATAGGTGGGCGCAAATTACCAGGGACATTTCCTGCAGCAGTTGTATTGAAAGCAATGACAAAAAAATATCCAAAGGGCTTGTGTCCGTCACGTTTTGATTGGGTCAAACTTATTCCTGCCATTTCAGCACTATGTTCAAATGAAGATCTATCTCCAACGGCAAGGAGTTTTATGCAAATGGCAAATGAAATACAACGAGGTGATAGGCAATTGAATAATTTAATTAATCATCATGCTCCTAGAAGTTTGTACCAATTACCTATACCATCATATGAAATGAATTGGTTTATTTGGCAAAATCCACTTGAGGCAGAAACAATGCGCAGTGATTTATTTAAAAAATTGATGCAAATCGACCCTCGCTGGCTTAGGAGGTATAGAGCAGGACGATACAGTATTCCTGAATTCCAGATAGATGCAAGTCAATGGCCAAATCCAGAAATGCCTTGGTCAAGGAGGTGGAAAGAAGTCGGTAAAATAACAGTCTCAAATAAAGAGAAAGAGTCGCCCTTTGCAGTGCGCCAAAACCGTTTTATGATTAGGGTGGTTAATTCTCATTCAAAAAGAAAAAGAGAAGGCATCTTACACTGGAAAAGAGTAAAAATGATGGAAGACCCAAGATTATGGGCTCTTATTGCATCATGGGGTTTGTCTCCAATTGGCCACCGTTCACGTGAATTTTTGTCCTGTCTAAGATGGAATTGGGGTGAAGTTTCAACTGAAATCGCAATCGGTAAGGCTGACCAAAGGGCTCTGAACCTTCTCGCAGATATTTGCAGAAGCAACTCAAAACAAGTATATGTGGAAGGGCGAAAAATAATCGTGAAAGGAAAAAGTGGTTGTATTTATGCAGTAAATGCTGGAATGGGGGCCCATGGTGCTCCTTTCACTATTAATGCCTGGCATTCGGAAGAAGATTTGAAGGAAAAAAGGTCTTCAAATCCCCTCTGCATTCATTCAGGGCCGCCAAGCAAAATGCCTCTTGGTGACATCATTTCATCAGTTGTATTAACATTATTGGATGACAATACGAGTTGTGAGCGCATTAAATCTCTCTTTGATTTTATTCATAATGAAGGAAGGGATAGAGGTAGGGCGCGTGACCATTATCGCAATAGAATGGATAGAGAATTGTTTAGGCAAAACAATCACGAAATAGAACAATACTTCCATCATAATAACCAAGGTCAACGCGTAGACGAAAATAATATTCACAATATCATTGGACACCATCGAAATATTATTGTTGCAAATGCAGATAATGCAGATAATGCAAATAATGTAGATATTGATGCTAATGCCGGAGGCGGAGTAGCATTAGTTAATCAGGAGGTAGGGGAAGACCCTGACCCTGTAAATCAAAATGCAGAGAATATTGTAAACAATCCTCCATACCAAGATCTTGGACATCGACTTCGACCATTTGTCGTAGACCCAGATCAACCCGACCCCTTTGAAGGAGTCAGAATTGCAGTTGAAAATGCGCGAGGTGCATTGAGAAATGAGGAGATACAACGCAATATTGATGCTTTACAAGAACTCGAGCAAGCAGGAAGAGCGGTGTGCGGAAGGGCTGGGCTACGAACGCCACGCTGGGCAACACTTTTCCCCTTATTTTCGCGACTCATGCAATCTCTTCCCTTTGAATCATCTATGCGAATCCCTACAAATCAAGGTGAATTAATTTCATTTGAAGATTGTGGATTTCAAATGAATTTGAGGAATGATGATGAAATGGAATTTGCTAAACTACTTGCAACAACGATGGGTTGGCGCATTGCCGAGGAGGACAATGGTGGCAATGGTGGCAATGGTGGCGCTGGTGGCGAAAATGAACTCTGGCGTCGCCGTTCAGCACCAGTAGATGATGCTTTAACACAAATATCAAACCACCTTCGACCATTACAAGATAGGCTTGGTTTGCGTGCAGAAGAGCCTTGGTGGTGGGCATACCGTCAAATCAACGCCGAGATGCCCGATGCACCTGAAATCAATTGGGAGATGGAATTATCATATGCTGATGTAGTTGGGCAGCAGGATTATTTTGTCGAGTAATTTTTTCGCGACATTGCAGCAATTAGTGCAACTAATGAAGTAGAAAGCATAGTAATGGAAGGTAAAAACCCTTCACTTCCTTCATCTTTTATTTCATCAACTTCTTCCGGTAGTATGAATTCATGAATCAATACGAGTTGTAGGTCATTACCATCCCAGGCATCCGGTAAGGTGATGTTAACCATTCCTTCACTTTCCGTACCGAGGTCAATTATTTCCTTAATGACATTAGGATAATCTCCAATCCCGTTACTCCCTTCGCTATAGGTTGAAGTTTCTTCAATAATAAACAAATAATTATTTACGGATGCAGCCGAAGCAAAGTCTCCATGCTCCCAGTTTGGTTGTAGCGACCAGATAAACGCGCCAGATGAATTATCACTCGCCAAGTGCCAAATGAATTGACTGTCACCCGACCCAATGTCTGGTTTTATTGCAACTAAGTTTGTGTAATCTTCTTCTAAATTATTACCATTTGGAACTGAACCCGCTTGAATATTGATGCCGTTTACTGCGATAGTTGGAGGTGCCACTCCATCATTATTCCTTCGTTGCCACCAACTTTCTCCTTCAGATATGCCGAAAGGATCTTCTGTATCATTATTACGATGGAAGTGCATTACTAAGGCACCAGTTTCTTCCGAGACATGATGTAAAGCCTCCTCAACATAAACACAATTATCACACCATGTAGCAGTATAATCTTCAACAATTGCTGGTAATTGCTCAAATGGTGTTTCGTTCGCCCCGCTTGAGTTTGCGTTGAGCATTGCCCCACCAAAAATCGCCCCATTTCCTTCCTTTACAGGAGTTGGGGCAGCAGCGTTTACTGATATTGTGCAAAGAACAAGAGCTAACACAAGGCATATCGCAAGCCGAACAGAAGGGCGCATACCTACTCCCACGCCCCCCCTCTTCTTCAATCATTAACATCAATAATCAATCAATTGGGCCAAGAATATTGTCCAATGTTTCCTTGATTTCCTTGGCTCGCCCAGTTATTCCACCAGCAGACATATCAAGCCAAGTTGCAACAAGGCCCTTGTAGCCCTTGAAGCCGAGAATCCCGATTGCTCTTCGTGCAATAATTGCACAAAGTGTGTCAATTCTGGTATTGGCAAAAATGCCATCCTTACTAGGTTCACCTAGTTCGCGCATGAAGTTAATGGTCTGGCGAACTATGCGAATAACATCATCACGCTTCATACCACTATCAAGCAATCCAGCTTTTATTTGACTAATGCAATTGGTCAATTTTTCATCACGAGTAAGGAATGGGTCATTTCGTTTACGAAGTTGCATGAGCCCATTTGTTTGCATTCTTGAAATACGAGCAAGAAGGTTACTGAGGCATTTGTGAACATGACGACGCTTTAAACCCCACTCCTCTATTATTGCTTTTTCATTAACTGCATGGATATAATGGAATTTTGCCGCCACTCTTAATATTGCAACAACAACAACACGCTGGCGATAGGTGAGGTCAACGTCTGCTAAGAACCGCAACTGGTTTCGAGGTAATGGCTTTACCTTTTCTTCAGATTTACATTCAACCATGGTACAAGCCAACAAATAATTTGCCGCCTCCTCAACAACTTTACCTAAATTAAGTGCACGCAATTGACATAGACATTCATCAGCAAAGCGATTCCTTTCATGACAATTCCATCTTTGAGTTCTAGCAATTTTCCTATCCTGTTTATTCTTGACATCCTTTCCGGCTATCATACTTCCTTGAGGGCCTTTTCGCCCACCTATCTTTCCTTGCTGGGTGATAGAACCTATTGCCTCCTCTCCTTTTGTATGGCTTGGGTTATCAATATCCAAGAGTTCTCCTATAGGAATTAATCCGCAGTTTAGGCATTCTTCAATTTCTCCATTTACATCTTTATTTATTGGCTGGTTACAGTTTTCACATTTTTTCATAATTAGTCCTCCTTAGAGTTCCCCTGCAGAGGATTGACATTATGTAACAGACATATTCGTCTTGGCGCCAGTGTAGTAAATATTTCATTTGAATAGTGGTGGAGTTGAAATAAGCGATGCGGCAGTTAATATCTTTCCTCTCGGGACTATTAATCAACAACTCGCCCTATATGAAGGCACGGATTTTTTGGAGTTCGCATAATCCAAATAAAAAACATGAAGCATTCATGTTCATTCTCAAAGTAAGTATTCACCTGCACACAAAGAACAACTTTCCTCGGGCATATTTGCACATATTGTGCCAATTATTATTCGGGTAATCTAATCCATCCAATACCAATGACAAGTAAATGTCCAACACGCCGAGGTGTGCCAAAATGAAAAAGAAGCACCGGGTATTTTGCCTTTTTTCTCAGTCTATAGATTCGAGTTATTTTATTGCCCAATATTAATCAATATTTGTAGTCGTTTAAACAATCTCAATTTTTTCGCAGGCTTCAATAACCTTCGCCCCCATCTCCCTGTGTCGGTGCGAACATGCCTCCTGCTCAGTCAACAGAAAAACAACTTGTTTCATTGGAACATGTTGAACTTGGGAAATACCTTCCCGAGTGGTTGCTAAGTTTACTTGAAAGTAATACAGGGCCACGATTATTAATAATACATTCATCCGATTCGGCCCGAAAACAAACCCTTGAAGTTCTCCGTTCTCGAACTTCGGCTCCTCTTGAATCTGCCCTTCATCAAACAATTGATCGCCTACTAGATACATTGCAAGCAGATTTGCACTTACCGCGAGTATTGCCTAATGATGGAAGCACAATGCAATTAGTTCACTCTGCCTGTAGTGAGGCTGCAAAAAACCTCGCCTTCCCAATAATTCACCCTGTCCCCGACCATGATTGGGCAATGTCGCGAACCAAACGTTTGGCATCTTTGCATAAGGCACTTTCAGAAGAGGATTCTTCAGTAACTTGGGATTCAGACCCAGGTGTAGTTGAATTTGAATCAGTACTTGCACAATTGGAATCAAAGATAGAACGAATACACCCCTCACGCCGTCTTGCAATCATTGTGAAGACACTGAAGGAATGGGAAAGTACTGGACAAACTCCTTTTTCATTGCTTGGGCTTGATGGCATTATAGTAATGGACCAAGCCCCTTCACTATCTTGGCTACGAAGGAAGTTGCTAGTTCAATTGGGCAACATTATCCCAATTCATCAATTATCGTATGCAGGCCGTTTCCGAATTGGAGAGCATGGCGCATGGTTAGTCGATGAATCTCCATGTAGGAACGCAGATTCGCTTCCAGACTGTGTTACTTTTGAGATAAATCAGACACCACGTATTCCTTGGAGGGCCCCCTCATTTGTTTCATGGAATGGGGGAAATACCGTTCATCATCGTATCTCTTTGGCTCGCCGTTCACATTCTATTGCTGCAACATTTGAATTATTGAAATCGTTTGAGGAACATGGTGGAGGGAGTGTATTAATTATTGATGCAGCCCTTTCTTCACGTAGAAATGCATGGGCAAAAGCATTATCAGAAAGAGGGTGGGTAATTCCAAATCAAAGTGAAAATATGCATTCCAACCCTCTAGTCCATTGGCTACTAGTACTGGCTAACCTTCCTCATGGAGATGAGGCTTGGTCTTTAAAAACATTACGCGCATTGGCCTTACAAGAAACTCTTCCATTTTCCGAGTCTTGGATGGCTATTGAACACCCAAAGAACGAAGGGTGGAGGCCAAAACCAAGTGTTTCACTTCTCGAAGAAATTGCACGAGGAGGGCACATCCTTGGTGGAAATGGGGCTTTGGAAAAATGGATAACAACCCTTTCTACTTGGCGGCCCGACCCTTTGCGACCAAACTTTGAGGCAGCAGTCCAACAATTGGAAGAGACACAGTGGTGGTTCCGTTCCCTTGTTGAAAGAATGCATCCGTTACTAGATAATGACTCACTGGAATTCTTGCGAGAACTCGGCCCACTAATAGGAGTTAGTAGTGGCGAAGAATTGCCCCTCCCTATTGCCTCTGCGGATGGAGAGGATTGGTTGATGACTTTGTTTTCATGCCTTGATTGGCCTCTATTAATTGAAAGGTATGATGGAGGAGTTGCCGGCCTACAAAAATTAGTCGAATTGTATAACCGAGCAAAGACATTGTTATCTTCTGCAGATTATTGTTTTCCAGTAAGTGGGAATAAATGGGTTGAGTCACTTCAATTACTTGTGGGAGAGGCATCTTTGCCAAGCATTTCCATTGATGGTGATTTGCGTATTCTTTCACCTGAAAATGCCCGAGGTTGTAGTGCAGATTTGGTCATCTTAGCCGGACTATCAAGCCAAGAATGGTCAATGAAACCAAGTCTAATCCCATGGCTTGATGCAGAAGCCAGATTATTACTTGGCATTCTACGCCCCGATGAACCTTTACGCGATGCCCGCCATGATTTCCGCAGTATGCTGAATGCAGGACCTACAGTAATAATTTTGGACCCTTCTCTTGATTCAGATAGCCACCCTTCGGCTCCTTTGGATGAATGGAATAGTTCACTTTCAATTGAAGAATTAGCGCTAATAAACACCCCTCCAATTTTCATCGCAGAATCTGAATGGGATAATACCGATGAATATAGAAAATGGGATTTGAATTTACCCAAGGAGTCTCGGGTATGCGAATTATCCCTCCGTCCAGCTGCAATTGAAGTTGTCAATTCTCAGGTACAAAAAATCATCACAGGTTCTGGGCGTAAAAATAATCGTCTTAGAAGTGGGTTATCAATAAAGGAAGGAATTGAATCATTACAATCCCCATTGCATCCTGATGTAATATTAAACGGCTGGTTCACATTACAAATGAGGGACCGAATTGCCCGCGAACCTACTGCCAAAGTAATAGAGGAATATTGGCAGCCAAATTCAGCACACACAGAATTCGTTTCAATGGAAAAAATGAATATTATTCCAGCCAAAAAATGGCCCAAAACAATCCCTCATTTAAGACTTGCAAGCGACTGGCCATTGTTATCTTCAAGAGTAAATTCTAAGACAATCAGTCCTGTTCCGGATCCACGACCATTAAGGCCATCCCCGCTTGAAGTATCACCTTTTGATGCTTCTCACGGGCTCGATGATAATTTGGAGTTAAAAGACCGAGTATGGTCTGCAAGTCGAATCCAAGCATGGATAAATTGCCCTCGTAGAGGATGGTTGGAGAAACGCCTAATGGCTGAAGCAGATGAGGAAATGCGCCAAGACATTGATGCCCGCACAAGGGGTACTTTGCATCATGATTCAATCGCCCAATTAATCACAGAAAATTTGGGATTCAAGGTTGGTGAAGAGAGGGAAGTTTTTGAACCTGTGAATCTAAGTAAGGTACCTAAAACCCCAGAGCAATTGATGGGGGAGTATGTTAGTATTGTAATCCGTAGCGCCCCTTGGCTATTTAGTGGCGATGCGATTGCATCTCAAAGAAGAGAGGATTTACTTGCAATGACATTGGATGAAATCGAAGAGCATCTTGAAAGCCCCCAAAGTAGGGATATATGTGGAAATATTGGTTCAATGTTAACCGCCGAATTAACTCTTTCTAATTCAGCGATTCTCGGAATGGAATTACCTCTCAAAACAGATAAACATGAATATGCAATAATTACAGTGCCTGAATCTCCCGAAGGTGTAGCAAAAATTGGCGAGATAAAAGTTCGTGGGCGTATAGATAGAGTCGAAATCTATCCAATGGAGGAGGGGTGGAAAAATTCCGCAGGCTCAACAGAAATATGCCCCTTGGATTTAGACAAGGATTCCTCATGGGTAGCACAGCGCCATATTATCATTAGAGATTTAAAAACAGTCAAAGGGCCCGTGAAAAAGGATGAGCGGTTGCGGCACAAAGAATCTCTATTTGATGAAGTACAATTAGCATTGTATGCGAGGGCATGGGAGGTAACTCACCCCGGTGATAGAGTTGTAGGAGTGGGAATCACTGAGGCAGGAGAAACTGTAATTCACCACCTTGAAATTGATGATACTATCCTTTCACCAAGCGCTAGTAATTTTGGAACAATAAGTAACACTTTTGAGCAAATGTTTAGGCGTCCTCGTGAAGGAAAATCTCCTCAGAGTAATTCTTTCCGGGCTTGGATGAGACATCAATTGAGTGTGGCTGTTGGAACCTCAAATGCAGCCCAGAGAGGATTGGTAATTCCAACCCCTTCAAAATCCGCATGCGAATATTGCGGCGTAAAGGATATTTGTGGATTAAATACAATATTTTGGAGTGATAACTAATGGCAATCAATCCATTGAGAAGCCAACGACTTGGTCTTGATTTAGATCGCCATTTGGCAGTAGATGCTGGAGCCGGTACTGGGAAAACCACAGTAATGTCTTTGCGTTATGTAGAGCATTTGTTAGAGGAGCATCAACGAGCAACTGCGATGTTGCCAAAAGGCCCAAGAGTTCCAATTGGAGGTCCCGGTTCATTGCGCGCACCAGCAAGGGAATTAACTGATTTGAGTGAATGGCCCGGCCTACTTCCCTCCGAAGTTGTTGCCATTACTTTCACCAATAAGGCAGCAGATGAATTGCGTCAAAAAATCCGCAACCGTCTTGCAAATCTGCGCGACAAGCCCGACCCCTCAAATCCCGATATTATTGTCGACCCTCGGCTTAGAAGAGAGGGTGATGTTGAACAATTAATTAGTTTACTTGAGGAAGCACCAATCGGCACAATTGATAGTTTTCTTTCAGGAATAGTCGGCCCTCATTTAGGAATGGTTTCAAATGACCCTTCAAATGAATTAGTCAGTGATGCACAACGTCCTTTGTTGGTTTCCCGAGCGATAAATACTGCATGGCGAATCCAAAATAGCAATCATGCCTCAAGTGCTGGTGTTGAGATGGATGCCGATGTTTGGATACAGTCTAGAAATAGATTAGCATGGCTATTAGGCGGCAGAAACGGAGCAGAAACCGTATTGACTGAAATGCTCAAACAACATCTTTTTGTTGAAGAAGCAGAAAGGGAATTACGCCAAGCATCAGGGGGTGTAGGCAGTCAAGTGGCCCTCTTTGCGCTTCAGCAAATGGTCCTCAATTCAGCAGGAGATTTCACCTCATTGTTACAACAAGTACACGAGGATGTACAACTTTGGAATTCACGAATTTCTACAAATGGTAGTCCATTTGGCTATGCTACGTCTATCATTAAAAATACAAGAATTGCTTGTATTGCAGGCATGGCAAATGAAGAAATACCTCAAGACCCTTGGGATTCACTAGTGTGGTTTCATAATTTGACTTGGGCAATTATCAATGGTACATCTTACCTAAAACATCAACCCAGTGTATTGGCAAAAGGACTTCCACCAGCGGGTAGATCTGATGGAGGCTGGCCATCTGGGTTGGAGAATTGGACAAAAGTAGAAAAGAATGTACCTGCGACTTTAAAACCCGAACTTGAAGAAATTGCCAATAGAATTTCTGCTAATTTATCAACGCCAAGTGGCAGAGCATTGCGCACTTATGCAAAGGTTGCATTTTTACTCCATCCGACAATCCCAATTATTGGCTATGATGAGAAAAATGGTAAACTGCCAAAAGACATTGACTATCCTCTGCCTCGCCACCTGCCATCTGCAATTTACAGACTTCCGGGCGAGGTACAAGTTTCAATGTTAGAAGACCTCTTCAATTTACATAATGGGGTTCAATCAATATTAAGAGAAATAAAAATCCGCGAAGGAGTTTATGACCACAGTGATATGCAAAGATATGCTGAAGATTTACTTTTATCACGCTGCCCTGATATTTGCAATTGGTATCCAACTCCAATGGTTCTTGCACTCAATTCAATTGATGTTGAACGACCATGGACTGATGAACATATCTTGCGGGCAATCGATATTGCACCGGAGGGCAAAGATGGAGATTTGGCAAAAGCAGATTTATCAAATCGTTTGGAATTATTACAACGTTTACGTCGGCGATATTTGTCATTCATTATTGATGAATATCAAGACACTAATCCTCAGCAATATCGCTTACTTGCAAGGCTCTGGGGCCGCAGATTATTATTTACTGGCGAGTTAGAAGCTCCGAGAGGGCCATGGGATCCAACTATTTGTTTGGTGGGAGATGTAAAACAAAGTATCTACCGTTTCCGTCAAGCTCAAGTTACCGTGATGTTGCGAGCCATCGAAGCAATTCGTCAGGCTAATCGAGAGGAATTATCTTACGAAACAAGGCTTCGACCTTTCCGTAAGGACAACTATGCTAGAGACCCAAGGCCAATAGCGGGCGGAGAGGGTGAATCTTCCACCTTTGCACCTGGCACAGAATACCGTGGTGGTGAAAGAGGCTCAAATGACCAATGGGTAAGAATTGACCTCGAAGATGACGGCTACACCGCAATAGAGGCAACAAAAGTGGCCAAAAGAAGCGAGGGGCATATAGATCTAACAACCAATTTCCGCACCGCTCCAAATGTTCTTGAAACTCTAAACATTTGGTTCCAAGATGTTCTTTCAGAACGCCATGATATTATCCCTGGTGATTGGCAAGCACGACCTCAAAATCTGCAAGCACCTCCATTATTAGATGGACAAACTGAAGTTGAGGGTTCAATTGAATGGCTGGTTCCTGTTCCACAGGGAGAAGGACTTAATCCTTCAACTAATTTGAATGAGGCTTTGAATCCATTTGAAATTGGTAAGCAAGCAAAACCATTTGAACTCGAAAATGAAATGATTGCAGCCCGCCTTCATGCGCTAATTACAGGTCAATCAATTCGAATTAGAGGACAATCTAGTGAGGATGATAATTGGGTTGAGTTGAGTGCCAGAGAGATATATTCACCAGAAGATATCCTTGTGTTATTGCCAAGACGAAAGCATGTAGACCATCTATTGAGGAGGTTACAAGAATGGGGTGTGCCCGCTCAGGCAGATAAGCAAGGCAAATTATTCTCTAGGCCTGTTGTTAAGGAATTGAATCATCTCCTTCAATTAATTGCAAGGCCCAATAATAGGCACGCAGCAGCGGCCTTTGGCCGCGGTTGCTTTGTGGGTTTCAAGGATAGTGAATTACAAAAATTCTTTGAGAATATTTCCGAAGGCCAATCATTACTTGAGTGCTTTACCTTGCACGCACCCACTGAATCTCAACGAATGTTAATATCGCATATTGTAGAATTATCAAATCGTGGAAAGGTACTCGATGCCTTGCATATTGCCATGCAAGTTGGTGACCTATTCATTGCCTATCCAACACTTGATGCCATTCAGGATTCAGAGGCATTCATTGCACTAGTCGATGAAGTAAAATCCTCAGTTGGTGGCGATTTAGTATTACTCGCAGAAGAAATTAGCACACTTGCCCAGCAAAAAATTGGCGCTTTGGAGAGTAAAGCAGTTCCCCCAAGTGGTGCGATTAGGGTGATGACAATACATGCTGCCAAAGGCTTGGAGTCAAAAGTAGTAGTATTAGGTGGATTGTTTGATGAAGGACATCGTTCATCCTCGTTAGGAAAAATGTCACGCTTTGTAGTCACTCCCGAAATCGTAGCGGCAAATTTGCGGCCATGGAGGCATATTGAATCTCCTAAATCTGGAGTGTGGCAATTATCCAATATTCTCCTTGATGCACAAACCGATGCTGAGCGTAGAAGATTATTTTATGTGGCTTTGACAAGGGTAGAAGAACATCTTATTTTGGTCGGCGCTCCTCTAGGATGTATGAAAAATGAAGACGGCAGTTTATTACTAAATAGAAAGGTTGCAAATATGCCAAGTATGGGTGAAATGTGGCTTGAGTCTATGCGTTTTGCCACTCATGCAAATGGGCAAATTTCAACTCATTGGAGCCATGAGAACGATGAAGTGGGAGTCCCGATAGAGAGGCAGGAACCATGGAAAACTACACTGGACCCGATTTCAATATTTTCCGACCCTTCTCTAGGAGGCGCCCCGCTTTCCAATTTGGTAATTCTTCATGACCCCGCTTGTTTGCCAACGCTTTCTGACCAAAACTCGGTTAGGGATGCAATGGTTCAGCACTTGCAAAGAGGGCGAGAAGCAACGAACCAACCGCTAGACAAAGAACTTCCAACTGGAAGAAACATCACCCTCAAACTTGCAGCACATCGTTTAGATTCTAGTAACTCGTGTTTACGTAGAGTTTGGTTAAATGACATCAAGGGCTGGTCCACCGAGGCAATTATCCCTAAAGTCAATTATTCATTTGAGTATGATGATGAAAATGAGGGTGCAAGTGATACTGGCGGCGATAATAGTGGATTACCTGAACCGGCAAATTTTGGTTCATTATATCACAGATTGGTAGAGGTAGGGATTGGTAACCCTGCTCAAAAAGGCTCAATTCCAGATGGATTGAACAAAATGTGGACTATGTCACAAAAATCAAAATTACTCGTTGATGATTTGATAGAGGGAGTAATCTTAGAATTGGCCTCGCCAGATATTGATAATGATAAGACAGTCAACAGGCTTCGTGAATTGGCACAAATCCAAGAAAATAGTATGCTGGGTAAACTTTGTGATGGTGAGGAAATTGATGGGCAATTAATTGATGGGTTGCGAACTGAAATACCATTCCATCTAGCAATTGAAGTTGATCCAGAAAAATTATTCCATTCAACTTGGACATTATCAGGTGAATCTGTATTGGCAAATATTACTTCAGCAGAGGTATTATTTGATGGGCGAATAGATTTGGCCATTGCTTTACAAAAAGAAGGCGAGGGCTATTTACGAGTTATTGATATCAAGACAGAAGGATGTGTTACTCAATGGAATTCCGGCGACCCAGAAAATGGCCATGCATTACAAGCAGCAGTTGATGACCCAGGGGATTTATCTCCTCAAAATGAGGCCGAAATAAATCTCTTGCATTCGCATAGATTACAACTAGCATTATACACAATTGCTCTTGAAAGAGGGCAATCCGAAATTGAGGTTTCAAAGAGAAGAAAAGTCCTCCCACCTGGAATTCAAGTAGGGGCAAGTGGTCGATTAATAGCGATGACAGAAGCCGAAATATCCGCTGCAAAAATGGAATTAAATGATTTATTGTTGGCCTTTGTAACTTTGCACCTTTATCCAAATGAAGAGCCCGAACGCTTATCTATTGATGAAATAGAAATTTGTTCATCTTGTCCTCACTTCAACAGTCAAATTAGATTGTGTGGGCCACTAGGTGAAGAACTTGGTCCAAGAAATTAATCTTCCTAAGGTTTTTTTGCCATAATTGCTAGAGTTCCTGGCCAATCAGAACTAGTTGCAGCACGCCATTTTTTTACAATTTCAAAACCTGCATTCTCTACATAATCCATCCATTCCTTTTCACTATGCAATGCCATGAAACAGCCGACATCTGTATCCCATGAATGAGTGGTAGCATTCTCCTCATATCTATCAACTCCAAATATCAAGATTCCATCATTGCTCAGCCATTTAAACAAGTGATTTAGTAATCCTTGGGTATCTTTTAGGTAGTAGAAGACTTCCATTGAATGGATTAATTCTACCGGTTGAGGAGGATTCCAATGCATAATTTCAGTATGAATATAAGTTCCATTTTGGTCTAATTGTTTGGCTTTTTCAATCATTCCTTGGGCACCATCGATACCTATTGCAGATTTACAAAATGGCATTGATGCGAGTTGCCTAGTGGCCCAGCCATTTCCGCAACCAACATCAACTACCGAAAAAGGGCTACCTCTTTTGCTTATTTCTGCTAGCCCTACGAGAAGCATTTCTTGAACCGCTGGTCCATGTCCACTTTCCATGCCCACATCTTTGCCATCAATTGCCCAATTGTGAAATACATCGGTTGCCGATAACTGTTGGTAGCCGGAATTCACATCATCTTGCATATCCTTTCCACCTACTCATAGTCCATAAGTGAGATGCAAGGCATTAGTTATCTCACCTTAATAAATAATTAATTAATAAGAGTATTTGTGTGCGAAAACCCCTTGATTACACTCCCTCTCGGAGTAGTTATGTCGCATAGCACTTTGACAATTGAAGAGGTCCTTTATCCACCTATTGAAGCCCATACGACAGGCATATTGAAGGTTTCATCACTTCATACAATCGCTTGGGAAAGAGCGGGAAATATTGATGGTTATCCAGTGATGGTAATTCATGGAGGGCCAGGTGGTGGCAGCCAACCCTCTTATCGGCAGTACTTTGACCCCGAATATTATGATATTATCCAGATAGATCAACGAGGTTGCGGTAACTCAACACCTTATGCAGAATTAGAGGATAATAATACTCAAGCACTGGTTGCAGATATTGAATCTTTGCGCATCCATTTAGGGATTGAAATGTGGCACGTATTTGGTGGTTCATGGGGCTCTACTCTCTCATTAGTTTATGCTCAAACCTACCCCGAAAGGGTGTCGCACCTCACTCTACGAGGGATATTTATGTGCCGCAAAAGTGAGTTGCATTGGTTTTATCAAGATGGAGCAAGTCATATTTTTCCCGATGCTTTTGAACCTTATCGCGAACACATTCCTGTTGTTGAACAAGGCGATTTAATTGGCGCTTATTATTCTCGTCTAACAAGTGATAATGTAGAAGTTAGACGAGCCGCAGCGGCTCAATGGACACGTTGGGAAATGGCTACAAGCCGCTTATTCCCCGATCCATCATATTTGGAGAAAGCAGAAGATTTAGACTTTGCAGTTGCATTTGCACGAATTGAATGTCATTATTTCATCAATGCAATATTTTTACCTGAGGCTCACATATTAGATAATGTGGCGACGATTCAACACATTCCAACGACGATTGTCCAAGGCCGATATGACGTAGTATGCCCGGCGAAAAGTGCTTGGGAATTACATAAAGCATTACCTCAAAGTAATCTTTTTATTGTCCCTGATTCTGGTCATTCAATGGGTGAAGTTAGCATTGCAAAAGAACTCGTTGTAGCAACAGATGCTGCAAAAAAATAGAATTTACTGTGTTGATAATAATTCAAATCAATAATGATTGACCCGACTTCATCCACATCGGCCTAGTCGAAAAGGAGAATAGCCCCCATTATTCCCCTTCTGCTTAAACTCTTGAGCGTCGGCTTCATAACGACTGCGCCATTGGAGGGATTTGGAGGCGTAGCCTCCGGGAATGATTTGCATGAGCGACGATAACGGTGGGACCATCACTGCGGATGTGGAAATAAAGGAACTTGAGGGTCGCCTCACTGAAGAAACAGATCGATTGCGTATCTTGCATAGTGCCTACAAAGAGCAGCAAAAAGAGATTGTCAATTTCAAAGCCGAAATAGAGGTATTATCCAAAGAAATCGTTGATAGAGAGATTGAGAAAGAGAGTCTTGAATCATTGCTAACTGAGAAGGATAACCGAATGCGTGAGTTAGAATTAAAGTCGAGTAAATCCACAAAACAAGTTGAGTATTTGGAACCAGAATTAGCAAAAATGGAAGAGAAGTTTTCCCGAGAAAAGACTCGTCTGGGCAAGGTATTCAATATTGCAGAAGAATTGGACAATGACCTGCGTTTAGCAGTATCTGAAATGCGCGCCCGTGATGATTGGTATGTTGGTAACATGGCTTTGTTTGAAGATCTAAACAAGGCAATTAAACTACGTTACGATTTGATTGAGCAAGCAGTTGAGGCCGAACGCAAATCCCAACACATGCAACGTGCAATAGCAGACCGCATGGATGAAATGATTGAAATCCGTGCAGCTGAAATGACTATTGAAGAAGCAGAAACCACTACATCTGCAGATGTTGAAGAAACTGAAGCAACTGCTGAAGATGACGGAGACGATACCGATTCTGCTGAATCAGAAGCAAAAAAATCTAATGATGAATCCAATGATGAATCTGTTGTTGAAGATGCTGAACCATCCGAAGAATCTGAGGCCTCTAATGATGATGGCGAAGAATCCGAAGAATCCGAAGAGGAAAAAACCACTCCTGTAAAGCCAGCACCTGCTGCTGATTGGGGCGATAACCTTGACCCCTGGTCCGAATCTTGAGGGTGAGTAAATGACCGGACTTGCCAAGGGTGGCAAGCCAGCAGTTTTCTTACCGCTACTAATGGGAATTAGCATTCTGTTAGTATCCATTTTTATTGACCCAGTAGGGCACTTAATTACTTTTGTCGGAGTATTCTTGTTGATGCTTTCAGCATTCATGGCTAATTTTTATCGAGACCCAGACCGTCCTATCCCAAAGCAACAGGGCTTGGTGGTATCACCTGCAGATGGGCATGTCATGTTTGTCAAACGCGAGAGAGCAATTGCAAGACGGCCATCAAAGGAAGAATTATCTCAACAGAATTGTGAGTTCGATAATTTAACAGGAGATTGGGTTAACTCTGCCTGTGAAAGCCCACTAGAATTCACCACCGAACAGAAATGGGAAGAAGTTCCAAAAGGCGAAGAAGGAGAAGATGATGCTTGGCGCGTTGCAATATTCATGTCACCAATGGATGTGCATGTAAACCGTTCACCTTTCGCAGCAAAAATAACTCATATGGAACATCGACTTGGTAAGGGCAAGCGCCGCGGCCCTTTCCTTCCTGCTTACAAAAAAGAATCTCAGTATAATGAAAGAGTTCGCAGTGTTTTCACTTCAACCGGCGAAGGAGGACACACTTTGGGCGTGTCATTTGAAGTAATTCAAATTTCAGGCGCACTTGCAAGAACTATATTTCCTTGGACAATGGTTGACGATATTTTGCGCCGTGGAGAGAGATATGGGATGATTCGCCTTGGAAGTAGGGTTGATGTAAGAGTTCCAGCATCCTTGTATTCACCAATTGTTATTGGGGCAGATTCGCAAAACTCATCTTATTCCAAAGGTGAATTTGTTAGCGCAGGTACATCCACACTTTTTGAAATAAGCAATGTATTGATTTGTGAGGAGGAATAGGAAATGAATTGGAGTAGAGAATTACCAGCAATCACATTATTGATATTATTGCTATTACCTTCCACTTGGTTATTATTGGGAACTGAAATTTACAGTCAAGTTGCCATGGCTTCACCGAAGTGTTTGGATGATGTTGATGGTGAGCATTTTGGCAATCAACCAAATTCATATGATGTTACATCTTATGGCAATGATTTGGAATGGGTAAATACGAGCAATTATGGCATTGATACTTGGGCAAATATTACTATTTCTATTGAGGGTGAAAATATTGAATTGGCAGCGTGGTATGCTGAGCAAAACCCCGGCGGTCCTACGGTTATTCTAACCCATGGAGTTAGGTCATGTAAGGAGGATTCATCAATATTAATGCCTGGTGCAATGTTGTATAATGCCGGTTTTAATGTAATCGCATTTGATATGCGTGACCATGGTGAATCTACAATTGAAGATATGCGCGTATCTGCTGGGCAAAAGGAATGGCGGGACCTCATTGCTGTATGGGAATGGGTAAGAGATATAGGTGGAGTGCCAGAAGAACAAATAGGAGTATTTGGTAATTCAATGGGGGCTGCAACTGTAGCAATTGCATTCGCCCAAGAAACATCAATGCAAGTAATTTGGATAGAAGCCTCTTGGTATGATATGGATCGCATTGTTCGTTCTGAATTGGCTCGAAGTGGTTTCCCTCAAAACCTCGCAACCGCTGCTATTTGGGCGGGAATAGCAGGTGCTGGAGAGGATATCACCGCTTTGCCGCCGTCAGATGCTGCTCAAAATGTTGGCAATAGGTCGATGTATTTACTTCATAATAAAATGGATGAAAGAATAATAATTGATCACGGCGAAGATATGTGTGCTGATGCCAAAGACAGTGTGGAAATGGAAGGAAGAGTGGAGTGCTGGATGCCTTCAACTTCTTTCAATAATAGTGGTTACACGGATGGCCCAATTGGGCACATAGTGACTATGCTAACCATGACTGACATGTATGAGCAAAATCTTGTCAATTGGTTTGCCAACGAATTAGGGCATCAATTCCCTCTTGAATATCAACCAATTGCTTCAGGTTCAACTCCTCCTTTGTAAGACATATTAACTACTAACAATTATTTTAATATTGAAATGAGAAGGTGTGGGGTTCTTGAGTGCCTCGCTCCCCCAAAGGGTTGGAGGGACTTACTTTGGCTGATGAAGTGAAATTAACAATGGTTGGGGGAAATGAGCCGGCTAAGAGGCTACACGATCTTATTCGCGCCCCCGAAAATACTACTTGGGTGCAAGACAAAAAGCAGGCATTAGATGCAAATGAGCCGGCAACAGTTTACTATACGCCTGAGACATTGGCTGATGGAACTCCCACAACTGCAGTTACTGTGATATTGAGGACTAAGGGTTGTCATTGGTGGTGGAAATCTGGTTGTACTTTTTGTGGATATTTTAATGACACGAGAGATGATATTGAATCACCTGAACTTCATTCACAATGGGAGTATGCAAAGAAAAAATTCAATAATTTTGTCGATCATGGGATGGTTAAAGTATATACTTCGGGCTCATTATTAGAAGACCGAGAAATCTCCGTTGACTTTCAAGAAACCGTATTACGTGATTGTCATGAACTCGGTAAAGAGTTGATAATTGAGAGCAGAACTGAACAATTAAGCCCTGAAAAGTTGGCTTGGGCCAAAAAAATCAACCCCTCTTTTACCGTTGCTATTGGTCTTGAAGCACTTGATGATGAAGTACTTCGTTTCCATGTCAACAAAGGCTTCAGTTTGAAGTCATGGTATCGCGCAGTTGAAAATCTGCGCGCAGAAAACCTTCGCATCAAAGCATACCTCATGTTCAAGCCGCCATTTATGTCAGAAGGAGATGCCTTGGTGCATTGCATTCGCTGGATAAAGGGGGTTGCAGAAGATGCAGATGAAATATCAATAAATCCCATGAATATCCAACGTGGTACAGTAATAGATCGTTTATTTAGAGGTAATGATTACCGCCCTCCTTGGCTTTGGTCATTAGTTGAATTGATAGAGCAAACCCATTCAATAATCCACCCCGGGGGCGGAAGGAATGGAGGTGAAGACCAAGTTTCACGCCTAATTATTCATCCCACGGCAGCAGGAAGGGTGCGAGGCTCACATAATTGTGGAAGTTGTGACAGAGATGTAACAAAGGCAATTGAAAATTATTCAGTAAGTGGCGACATCAGAGAATTGGAGGGCCTTGAATGTTCATGTAAGGCAATTTGGGCCGAAGAAATATCTTTGGATAACTCACTCCCAATGCCTCTTGGTATAGGTTTGCCTCGCCGAGGTAATAAAATTGCTAATCTTCGTTCACCATAATATTGTACAATGAGATTGAATTGCTTGCAATAGGATGCATTATTTCCATTTGGAAAAATCAATAATAACTGTTTCCTATTCATCACTCTTTGCCCATAAACCAATATTGCAGGATAATTACAGTGAATGTTTATCACTATTGTTTTTGTCGGCAGTATAACCCCTAAGGGGGTAAGCAGGTGTAAACATGAGCGAAACAGTAATCCCCGACCTAACCCAAGGCTCTGCTGAGCCAGAATTGTCACGCATAATACTCACTTTGATGGGTGTTGGAATTATCGCGTTGATGGGACTTTTCTCAGTTGTTTTTGGCTGGGATAGTTTTCCAGTACTGGGCAATCTAGTTCCATTCTTTGAACTTGTTGGCGAAGGTGGCATTTGGTATTATATGGCTGGAATAGCAGTTGCTGGTTTTCTATTACTTTCAAGTATGGCTGCGGAGGTCCTAGGGGATTGAGGTGATTATCATGTCTGGAAATATTACTCTAATAATGCTTGATTTAATAATTCTCCTTGGAGCAGTTGTATATTTCACCAGTCGAGGTATGGGTGGAATGGGGCCTGGCTTAGTGCAATTTGGAAAGTTTATTCTTGACAAAGCACCAGTTGGCGTTATTGATATGTTTGACTCGAAAGAGGGCAACGCTTCAAAGAACTGGATGCTATTAGGTGGACTATGGTTTTGTTTTGCAGCAGTGCTTGGTTTCATATCAACATGGTTGAATTATGACTCCACTGCTCTTGATTCTCTTGGTAGTGTTGGTTGGACTTACAATGAAGTACTTCTAAATGCAGCCACTTACAACGCACTCTTCTGGGGTGCCTTTTCAATGATAATGATTGGAGCATCACTGACTATTATTGCGCGCTTGTCAGAAACAGATTTGGTTTGTGAATCAAATGGATCTCTAATGGCTTTTGCTTGGTCAGGAGTTACGCTATTAGCAATAGTTCTACCAATCTTCATGGATATTACTCGGGCCGAAAGTAGTTTTCTTCATATTATGTATGGTGGAATAGTTCTATTTGTATTGATCAATATAATGATGACTATTGGTTCACGCTCAGAAAATACACCTATTGCCACACCAGTGTGGCTAATATTATTGTCAACCTCAGCACTTCTTTGGGGCTTGTTTGCAAATGCAGCTGGGCATTTCCTCGATAATACCCAATTAGAATGGATCTCATGGAGCATCGTTTCAGGATGGTTCCCAATCGCATTAATGATTGCAGTAATGAATTACATGGCAGTAAAAGCAAGCGGTTCACCACTTTGGAGCCGTCATCTTTCCACTGCAACCCTTCTTCTCTTTGTTTCAGTAGTTCCTTTGGGAGTTGGGGAAGCAAGTAGTGCAGTTAATTTCTGGGGTTCAGTCGGAGCAATTGCAATGGCAGTTGGATTATTACCAATCTTTGCAGGCTCATTCAATACAATGGCTACATTAAAAGGTCGTTGGAATTGTTTGGTTGAACAACCTGCAGCAGCAAGTGTGGCAGCAGCAGGAGTTCTTCTCCCGCTCTTTGCAGTTGGTGCTTTCTTTACCGGTTTAGACTCATTTGCTGGAATAGGTGAATTGTCTGCAGTTCATACTACAGTTACAATGGGATTCTATTGGGTAGTCGGAGGAATTCTAATGGTTGGAGTTCTAAATTTTATTCTTCCTTTGGCCATAGGTCGGCAGGTATCTTCTCGTTCTAGTGCTCGTTGGTCATTCTGGTTAGTTCTCTTCGGTGGACTTGGATGGACAATTACTTCTTTAATGGGAGACTTTGCCCAAAAAGCACTTACTGATGCGGCAGCAGAAGGCTCAGTTGGTGGTTTCCAACTGACTGCATCTGTGTTCCTTTATGCCTCAGTAATGGGAGTTTTCATGGCAATGCGAAATGCTCAAGCATCTTGCTATACCGGTACTCTTGAATCTGATAAGGATATTTTTGCATCTGAAAAATCACCAACTACACTTCGCCTAACCGGCGGCTCAACTAGTATTCGTCAATTACTCGCCCAAGGAGTTGGCATTGATACTGAATTACTTGTTGATGCTGCAGAAGCCGAAGCAATAGAGACCGTGGAAGAGGTAATAATTGAAAAGGCCGAAGTAGCAGATATCGCTTCATTCTCTCCTGAATTACAGAAGTTAGCAATGCATCTTCGTGATTCAGAATTATCTGTTTTTGACATCTTTACTGAAATGGATATTAACAAGGACATGGTAATTGATCACTTTGAACTTCGCGAGGGTCTTTCAAAAATGGAAATAGCAAGTCTTGCACCATGGGATATGGACTCTCTCGTAAAGGAGATTGACCTCGATGGTGATTCAAAAATCAACCTACCAGAGTTGGACATTCTAATTCTTAAGATTATTAATTCTCTTGAAGATGTTGTAGAGGTTAACTATTCTCGCTTGAAGAAAGCAGAATTGATAACGCTCTGTGAGCAAAAAGACCTTTCTACAAAGGGTACTAAAGCGGAATTAATTGCTCGCCTTACCGAGTAATACCAATCCACTTTCCGGAGAGGATTGGTTTGCGAATAGGAATTGTTGGCAAGCCTAATGTTGGTAAATCTACATTTTTCGCTGCAGCAACTTTGGCCAATGTAGATATTGCCAATTATCCATTTTGTACGATTGAACCAAATGTCGGTGTCGCCTTTTTACCGGCTCCAAATCCTTGCCCCTGTGGGGAATTGCGTAGCAATAGAGAACTTGATGGGAGATTGGATTCTGTTAGCGAAGATGATGTTCGCAAAGGTAGTTTGTGCACTCCAAATACTGGCACTTGTGTTGGCCATTTACGTTTAGTTCCTACTTTTCTTGTGGATGTTGCTGGGCTTGTCCCAGGCGCTCATGAAGGAAAGGGCAGAGGAAATGCTTTCCTTGCTGATTTAGCCTCTTGTGATGCCTTAATTCAGGTAATAGATGCAGCAGGAACAACTGATGAAGAGGGTGTTCCTATTGGAAAAAACAATGATTCAGAAGCAGTGACAAAATCAATATTATCTGAGTATAAATTCCTTACTGGGGAATTAGATGCTTGGATTGCTGGAATAATTGAGGATGGTTGGGCAAGAGGTGTGCGTAAAGTGCAATCTGGAGGTGGGGGTGCGTTGAGTGATTACCTCCATGAGAAACTTACCGGCCTTGGAGCCACTCTTGCAAAGGTTTCCAATGCACTAGATTCCTTCAGGGGAGAAGAAATTGATTTTGAAGCACCAGCCTCGTGGGACTTAGATGCAAGAAGAAATCTTGCAAATTGTTTGCGCAAAGAGATGTTTCCAATCCACGTTGCTGCCAATAAGGCTGAGATTGCCCCGGGAAAAACATGGGTTGCATTAGAGAAAATATTGGCTGAAAACGACTCCATATTAATTCCTTGTTTCTCAGATGGCGAATTGGCTTTACGTCGTGCTGCAAAGGCCGGATTGATCTCATATACTCCCGGTTCACCCACCTTTGAGATATCCCCCAATAGCCAACTAAATGATGCCCAAAAGGCTGGACTAAAGGGTTTGCATGATTCAATGAGTGAACTTGGAGGAACGGGTGTTGCAAAGTTGATTTCAAGGGTATTATATGATGCATTGGAGCATATTGTAGTGTATCCAGTTCAAGATGAATCCAAATGGGTTGATGGTGATGGCAAGGTGCTACCCGATGCTTTGGTAGTTCCGGACCAAATTACTGCCAAAGACCTCGCTTATGCAGTGCATTCCGATTTGGGTGATGGATTCATTAAGGCAATTGATGGAAAAAGCAAGCGAGTCATCGGTGCAGACCATCAGTTGAGTGATTCTGATGTGGTTAAAATCCATGCCAAAAACTAACCTACAATATTCCTATCTCATCCAATATTACTGTTTCCTGCGTTGAAAAGGGCTCATTAATCTTGCTTTTCCACAATAGTCGGTGAAAGGCGTCGGTTGGTAAAAACTGCGGCAACCGCAACTAACATCAATACATCAAAGCCGATAAATGGAGTGAATAACCCCCCAACCCCTGCATATTCTTCAGCAGAATCATTCTCACCATAATCTCCCTTTTCAATCATGAACCAATCTAAATCTCTTGGTATTATTTCTGACAAAAATTCATGCCCATCTGAATTAACCAAAAAGTCATCTTCAATCCTAATCCCAAACCAGCCATCATGATAAATCCCAGGTTCAACAGTAACTGCATCATAAACCATCAATGGTTGTTCATTATAATCTAAACCAAACAAAGGATCATCATTTCCACTTGAGAGTAGAGGCGGTTCATGAACACAAATTCCAAAACCATGTCCTAATGAATGAATGAACAAATCACCGTATCCTTTCTCAGTAATGTGGGTGCGAGCAATATCATCGGGTAACCACGCAGGAGTGCCTGCTTCAATTACCGGAAATGTGAGATTCTGCGCCTCATATACTGCCATGTATGAGTCAATAATCGTGAAATTATCCGTGTGCCCTACAACATACGTTCTAGTGATGTCGCTTACCCAATCGTTGACTCTTGCTCCGAGGTCAACCACTACCACATCTCCGATTTCCACAATCTTTGGACCTGCCCCATCATACTCTTCAGCACCGTGAGGTATTGCGCCATTGGCTCCACTTGCAACTATGGTATCAAATGAAACCCATTCTGGGTTTGAGCCGTTTTCTATCATTACTCGATTTATTTCATCGGCAATTTGGCGCTCGGAATAATTTGCCCCCATCAGTACTTCCCAGAGCATAAATCGGGCAGTTTCTTGACCTATTTTTGAGATTCTAACCGTCTCTCGCATTGAGTCATCTTTGTTTGGAGAAATTCCTGTTGGCGAGGGAAATTTTCCTTCTAATGCCTTTGCAACTTCGGTTTCACAAGCCGCAGCGCTTGGTATTGAAGAAGCAACTACAGATGTAATTAGGAGGATTGCTAAAATTCTTTTTACTATAATAGAACTCATCAAGGAAGAATAATTGTCAAACGAGGAGGTCGAATTCTTGCTAAGCACGGTGGTCAAATACATAGTTTTCACATCCTCACCTACCAATTGCTAAGGGGTGTATTGCTTTGAGGCTAACGGAAATGGCTCAGTGACCTTTTGGCCTTTCATAGGCAGGGGTAAGATGGGCCAATTTTGCTTGGTATTTTGCGTGACCTAATATGAATTGAACTGGTAAAACCAAAGAAATTAGTAATAGTGCAATACCGGAAGCCATACCCCACAGTGGAATGTTTCCGAAATAAGAAATCCAAATAACCCACAAAACTCCTACCCACAGGAAGCCGGAATAACGGCGGGCGCGCAGGTTTATCCTGGCATTAGCGAGGTCATTTGGATAATAGATGGGAACTTCACTTTCTTCCACCAATCCTTTGTCAACTCCACAACGAACACAGACATCTTTTCGTGGCCCGTAACCGTGAAGAAAGTACTCTCTTGGATAGGTGCCTTGGCAGTGTCTACAGGCTGGCATATTCTCCCTCAAACACTCGCACAGAGAATCCCCACTTCAACTATGCGCTATGTGAATCTGTGATTGGACATTTTTTTGAAGGAAGTTTGATAGTAATTGAATGCCATTTTCTGAGCCACATGATTCGGGGTGAAATTGCACTGAATGAATAGGTAATGAGGGGTGAGATAGAGCCATAGGAAGGCGCTTTGTCTCATCCCATGCAGTGATTACAAGATTTCGTGAATTTACATTATTAGTGGTTTTTTGCAGATCATTAACTAGGATTAGGCTATTGTAGCGAGCCATAATTGCTGGTTGAGGGATTTGGGCAAAAACTCCCTTGCCTGAGTGGAATATTTGCACAGGCTGGCCGTGAATTGCCCCGAGTGGGCTTTCAATCAATGTCATACCATCAGCTTCACCAAGTGCTTGATGGCCTAGGCAAATACCGAGTAGGGGGATTGTATTTTCATTCAGTGCAAATGGTGCATCTGATGCTCGTAGTTCTCCATTTAGTGCTAGTTTTGCTATGTACTGAGTAAGTTGGCTATTGCTGGGTCGACCAGGGCCAGGGCCAAGAATAATGTGAGTTGGCATGACAGTCGAAATAATTTGTTCCAGTTGCTGAGGTTTAGTGGAAAGCCCACATACTCTTGTAACGTCAGCGCCAATACCCGCACAAGCATGAATGATATTGTAAGCAAAAGAATCCAAATTGTCAACAAAAAGGACTCTCGTATTATTGCTAAATAGATTACTATTTTCTAATACCCGTTCATTAGTTGTTTTCTCTTGTTGTAAATAATCACTCCATTCGCGAACTATTCCAACTTTAGTAAACCCACTATTCAATTGCTGCTTAAGGGGTTGCGGATGAATTGCAATTTCAGCCGAAGGTAAGTCGGTATCATCATCATTTTCTCTAATCCACCCTGCTGCTTTTCGAAGCGCTGCAGCCTTCCATTTTGCTTCATCAACTTCAAGCTCTGGATTTGAGCCAATGACTAAACCGCCTCCGGCTTGAACAATTGCTTTCCATCCAAGTTCACCAATTGTATTGTTTTCTTCTTTGCATGCTTCTAAAGTTCTAATGAGAATATTCCATGCACTTTTTCCATTTCGCGGGTCAACATATCCAATACTTCCAGTCCAAAATGAGCGTGGATGCTTCTCTAAGAAGTCAATTGAAGCACAAGTAACCGTTTTTGGACAACCGGTTATTGAACCGCCAGGGAATGTGGCTTGGAGGGCATCCCACACGTCTTTTTGTGCAGATAATTCTCCCTTCACTTCACTTACTAGATGTTGCACTTGAGGATATGCTTCAACTTGGAAAAGGATATGTTCAACAGATGCAGGTCTGCAAAAGATTCCTAAATCATTTCTTTCTAAATCCACTAACATTCTATGCTCCGACATCTCTTTTTGACAATTCAATAATTCATTTCGCAGACGCGTTTCTTCAAGAGGGTCACCTCCTCTCGGCCTCGTGCCCTTTATCGGCTTAGTGCGTACAATACCATTCTTACTCGCCAATAATAACTCCGGACTTGAAGAACATAAGGCAAGATTTTTGTCTGGGCAATATAGCCATGATGAAAAAGGTGCAGGGTTATCTTTGCCTAATCTTCTCATTGTATTCCACGGGTGTTCGGATAGGTTTCCCATCCATCTGCGACCAAAATTTAATTGGTATAAATTGCCCGAAGTAATTGCTTTTTGCACCTGCCTAACAATATTTGCATGCTCTAAATCACTATGGCTGGAGAC
>LWDU01037430.1_pt1 | contig 58284 bp, 50 predicted proteins | sample 727161 | NCBI WGS metagenome assembly LWDU01 (sample SAMN04566230, study PRJNA314399) | hydrothermal vent metagenome | isolation source: deep sea hydrothermal plume seawater | place: Mexico: Gulf of California, Guaymas Basin | collected 2004-07-11
AGCTGCGGGGTTTGTGCGCGCGACCACAAAGACGCCGGAAGTGCCAGAGTCGATACGGTGAACGAGGCGCGGCCGCTTGCCATTTGACTTGGCGAACGCCCAGAGCAGGAAATCGAGCGACTTGCCCCTGCCACCTGCGATCTGCACAGCGAGGCCGGGCGGTTTGTTGAAGGCCAGCACCTGGTCATCCTCATGGATCAGCAGGCCGCGCACAAAGGCGCGGTCCTCATCGGAAACATGCGGGATGGGCGTGTTGCGGGCCATGGCCTGCTCATAGCGCGGTGCAGCAGCCTGCCGCAACGGGCTCCAACCAAAGAAAAAGGGCGGCCCCGAGAGGTCGCCCTTTCCTGATATTCCGTTCTTCCGGAACCTTGGAGGACCTAGAAGTCGACCGTGGCGCCCATGAAGATGTAACGGCCGAGTGAGTCGTACACCTGCGGGTAGGTGTTACCGTTACCTGGTGCCGTACCAACGACGGAGGACAGCGGCGGATCTTCATCCGTGACGTTGTTCACACCGAAGCGGATGCGGGTGTTGTCCAGGAGCTGGTAGCTCGACGACAGATCGAAGTAGTCCTGAGCTTCGAACGTTGCGTTGATCGGAGCCGGGTTAGAGGCATCGAGATCAACTTCGCTGAAGTGGCGCCACGTACCGGTGACGGACAGCTTGCCGTCGAGTGGCATCCAAGTTGCGCTCGCCTTGTGGCGGTACTCAGGGTTTGCACCGTTGCCGAAGTTCGACTGACAGCGACCGCCATAGAGGCCAACACAGTCAAACGGAGGCGTGACGGAAGCGTCCGGCAGCGACTGAACTTCGAGGCTGTCGAGGTAGGTACCGACATAGTCGAAGCTGAAGACACCGGCAGAACCTGCGTCATAGCTGTAGTTTGCCTGAAGGTCGAAGCCAGTGGTTTCGAGGCTACCCGTGTTGACGTTCGTCGCGATGAAGAAGCCAGTCGGGTTTGCCCAGAGGGTGCCACCGGTACCGCGGTTGATGAGCGAGCAGAAGAACTGATCGCCGGTCAGGGCACACTGGTTGATCGAGGTCTCGGCAGGAACCGTCGAGATGTAGCCTTCCACTTCGATGCTGAAGTAGTCGAGCGACACGGTCAGGCCGTCGATGAAGCTTGGCGTGAACACAGCACCAATGGTGAACGTGTCCGACTCTTCCGGATCCAGGTCTTCGTTACCACCCGTCAGGATGTTGTACTGGCCAGCTGGGCTGGTCAGAGCTTGCGAGCCGTAATTCGCTGGGTCAAGACCGGTGTTCGCACACTGGGCCTGGGTGAAGAGCGGGTTCGGGCCGGCACATGGGTCACCATCTGCAGGGTCGAACAGCGTCAGGCCTGCTGGTGAGAACAGTTCGAAGATGTTCGCAGCACGGACAGCGCGCTGGAACGAACCGCGGACCATGAAGTCCGACGTTGGCGAGTACTGAAGGCCAACCTTGTACGCGTCGGAATCGACGTTGTCGTAGTAGGACTTACGATAGGCGAGATCCATGTTCAGGTCATAGATACCTGGACGTTCCTGAACCAGCGGGATGTCAAGCTCTGCGAAGATGTCGATGACATTCTGCGCACCGGCAATCGCCTGGGTCGCACCGCCCTGACCAGCACCGTCACCCGACTGGAATGCAGCGTCTGGGTTCGAGTCGATCGTGTCGCGGCGGTATTCTGCACCGAAGGCCCAGCCTGGTGCGTCGACAGCCATTGGCGAAGCAATGCCATAGTCGCCGAGCGAGCCGAACATCTTGCCGGAGATGACCGTCTGCGTCACGTCGCCGTTACGGTTCAGCGGGCTGACGACATAGTCGATAGCTGCCGGATCTGGAGCTGCACCAGAGAAAATGTCGTAAGGCACACAGTTCGGATCATCATTGGTGAGATTTGTATCAACGTTGACCGCACAAGCGACGCCGCCATTGCCATCTGGAACCGCATAAAGCGCTTTGGTCAGGTTCGCGATGGAGAGGTCGTTGTTGTAAACTTCCGTACGGACCACTTTCGCGAACGATGCATAGACATCGTAGCCGATCGAGGTGCCTTCCAGATCACCGCGAATGCCGATGACATTGCGGAAGGTCTGGTGACGGATGTCGTTGTTACGTGGGCCGCCTTCGACGTTCCGGCGAAGCGCCAGAAGCGAACCAACGCCGACAACTGCGTCAGGTGCGAGACCATCACAGCCGATGAAGGAGGTCTGCTGAGCCGAAAGGAACGGGTTGTCACAGTTCAGACCACCAGCAGAACCTGCAACACCGTAGCCGAACACGCCGGACGGTGCGATCTGCGAGTTGGTTTCGTTCTGAACGAACATGAACTCGCCATAGGCTTCGATATTGTCGGTGATGTCGTAGTTCAGGAACGTACCGAATGTGTACTTCTCGTTCGGACGCTGGAAGTGGTTGAACGGATTGAAGTTGAACGTATCCGACGTGAAGTTACGTGCGATGAACTGGCCAGAGCCCGACGGGTCAACGCGTGCCCAGGTGCCGGTTGGCAGACCGCCGCCCAGGTCAAGCAGGTTGGTGAACTGGTTCGTAGCCGAACCCGAACAGGTGAACTCGGTGCCGCTGTTGCGGGTACCAAGAGCACACTGTGCGTAGTCGCGGTCGCCCTGAAGGACTTCGTTGACGTTCTGATACGAGGCAAAGGCCATCATGTGGCCGCGGTCATTGTCGAAATAGCCGCCAGCGGTAAGAGTGATGTCGACTGCGTCGCCATCTTCAACAGAACCGCTTGGGACGCGGAACTGGGTGGGGTTGATCGCGGCGAATTCTTTCAGAAGACCTTGAAGCTCACCATCATTGTTGTGCTGGTAGAAGCTGTAGTTGCCGTCGATCTGGAAGCCTTCGAAATCGTCGTTCATGACGAAGTTCACGACGCCTGCGATAGCGTCAGAACCGTAGGTCGCCGATGCACCACCGGTCAGAACGTCAACGCGCTCAACCAGCTGGGTCGGGATCGAGTTGATGTCTGGCGCGGAGATGTTCAGCGAGCCGTATGGAAGGCGGCGGCCGTTCATCAGGACGAGCGTACGCTCGGAGCCGAGACCGCGAAGGTTCACGGAAGCGGTACCGGTACCACCGTTCGCAAGCGAAGAACCCTGTGCACCGAATGCCTGTGGCAGGGTGTTCACGAGGTCTTCTGCGCGGATCGTACCACGGATATCGAACTGCTCAGCGTCGAGTTCCGTCACCGGGCTGGTCGCCGTCAGGTTGCCGGACTGCGGGATAAGCGAGCCGGTGATAACCACCGTCTGCTGCCGCGCTTCGGCCTCTTCCTGCGCTGGTACGGTTTCGACATCATCCTGCGCAAACGCAGGTGCTGCGAACACCGTCATCGCTGCACCGGCGAAGACCGCCGACGTCAGCAGATGTTTTTTGAGTGTAGTTCCGTTCACTGTTGAACCTCCAGATTAACTCTCGTGTGCCATGCATTTTGGCAACCGACCCCTCAGAAATCGGTATAGCTACCAGTGCTATCGAAGAAGATTTCGCCGCGTCAATCGAAAGTGACAATCTGATGACGATTTCTCGACATAGTGTTGCTAAGATGTCGACATATTTAGTTTTCAGCGCGTTATCGCCTTTCCGTTGACCGCTACACGGCGAGCAAGGACAAAACGATCAATGCGAAAAGCAGCACAACAAGGCTGATCAGCCAGAAAAACGACAAGGTTACCATGCGCAGGAAGGCCTGCACGTAGCCCGTGCCGTATGCCCCGCGCATGCTGAACATCGTGTAGATCGGCAGCGCAAGCGAATAGTAGAGCCCGGCTACCCAGCCCCCCAGAAGTGCCGACAAACCGAATGCAAGCGTAGAGCTCAGATAGATCCAGCTGTGAAGGTGGAGCGCGTGAATAGCGTTGTCGTAGATATAAATACTCCGGCGCCACGCATACATCAGCGCAAGCGCCAGGATTGTGAGCGGTACGAGAAGAAGGCTCAGACGCGGCGCCCAGTTCTCTGCCGCTGTCGTGAATATTCGAGGATTGTCGATCGTCCGTTGTACAGCACCTTCGAGGCGTTCGCCGAATTCATCGGATTCGTCGTCAATACTGCTATCCTCTGTGTTTTCTACAGGCTCAGAAGCCTCCGGTGAAGCTGCCCCTTCTTCAGCCTCAGCGGCCGCACTCGCCCGCGCATTTTCGATGACACGTTCCAATTCATCTTCATCGAAGTTTTCATTCTGGGCGAGATAGTCGAGGACTGCCGCTCTCTCTCCTGCATCAAGCTCTGCCCCCTCACCCGTCTCGATCTGACTGAGGGCGTTGACGCCATTCGTATTAATGAAGGCGAACGCAACAAAATAGAAAATAAGGCTGGACAGCAGAAACAGCCTGAAGGGCGGGACGTACCGCGCCCGCCTGCCCTCACTATACTCCCGGCTGAGCTTGCCCGGCCTGAAGAGGAGCATGGGCAACGTCCGGGCAATCCGGCCATCGAGGGCCAGGCTGTCAGAAACCGTCTCAGCAATCAGCGCATAGAAAGGCCGGTGAAAACTGGCAGCGAGCTGGCCGCAATTGGGGCAGTAACGGTGTTTCACCATTACGCCGCAATTGCGACAGGGCTGGCCCTGGAGGTCGGCGGTTCCCCCTGCCGAGAGAGCGCCGACCGAGGCGAGGCCTGCTGCTTCAAGTTCGTCGCTCATAGCCCCCCGGCCCTCATGCTTGGCGCCTACTCCTCGGCGCTATCGGTTGTTTCAGCCTCCGGCTCAGCACCTGCCTCAATGTCGGCGCGGCACAGCCAGCGCGAGAGGTGGTCGTCCTGGGCGTTCTCGGCCCAGCCGGTCAGCTCTGGATCAACAAGGTTCTTGGTGACCTGCACCCACATCGGCGTGATCGGATAATCCTCCAGCATCATTTCTTCGGCTTCTGCGAAGATTTCGGCCCGGGCCTGAAGGTCACGCGTGCGGCTCGCCTCAGCCAGAAGCGCATCATATTCCGGGTTGGAGTAACGACCGTAATTCTGCTGGCCCGTTTCGGAATCGAGCAGGTAAAGGAAGTTGATCGGGTCATCGAAGTCAGCAACCCAGGCGCCGTCGGCAACTTCAAAGTCAGACTGGCGAAGGCGCGCATAGAGCACCTTGGTGTCCTGACGAAGGATCTCGGCATTCACCCAAGGCGCAATCTCGTTCCAGTTCGCCTGAGCGACAGGCGCGGCTTTCGGATTGTCATCGGTCGAGCGGTGGATGAACTCAAACGACAGCCGGTTATCAGGGCCGTAACCTGCCTCTTCCAGAAGCGCACGCGCTTCGGCAAGGCGTTCCTCACGCGGCATGTCGGCAAAGCTGACTTCCGGGCGCTCGACGTTGTAGTTGCTCATCTTCGGCGGGACAAAAGAGTAGGCCGGGATGTAGCCGGGCGTCAGAACCTTATCGACGATGAATTCACGATCGAGGGCCATGGCAAGCGCCTTGCGCACGCGGACATCGTCAAACGGGGCCTGGCTGGAGTTGAAGCTCCAATAGGTCGTGATCAGGCCAGGAGTGGTGCGGACCCAGCCCGGGAATTTCGTCTCAAGCTCTTCGGTACGCCCGCCATCGAAGCCGTTATTAATGTCGAGCTCACCTGCCTCGATGCGGCGCTCCACGGCTGCTGCGTCCTCGATCTCGAAATAGGCGACCCGGTCGAAGCAGACTTCATCGGCTTCGTAATAGAGCGGGTTTTTCTCGGAAACGAGCTGATCGCCGGTGCGCCAGTAGGCCAGCTTGTAAGGCCCGTTCACTTCGATGTTCTCAGGCTGGATCCACGCTTCGCCATACTGCTCGACGATATGTTCCGGCACTGGATAGGTCGTGTAATGGGTCAGCAGACCGAGAAGGTAAGGCGCCGGCTCTTCCAGGGTGATCTCGAACGTGTAGTCATCGACGGCCCGCACGCCGAGTTCTTCAGGTGGCAGCTCGCCAGAGTTCACCTGCGCGGCATTCTTCACAATGTAGAGAAGCGAGGAGTATTGCGACGCGATTTCCGGGTTCTGGATGCGGCGGAAGGCATAGACGAAATCGTCTGCGGTGACCGGCTCGCCGTCTGACCATTGCGATTCGCGCAGATTGAACGTCCAGGTCAGGCCGTCCTCGCTCGTTTCCCAGCTTTCCGCGACGCCCGGAATGACTTCACGTTCCGGCGTGATCGTCATCAGGCCGACAATCATGTCGGCGATCACAATGTTTTCCCATTTCGCGGAAGAGCGATGCGGGTCGAGCGTATCGACCTTTGCAGAGATACCGCGGCGCAGGACAGCGGCCTCTTCGCCGCCCGCAGATCCGTTTCCTCCGCTGCCTCCGCAGGCAGCGAGTGTAAGGACAAGACCAGCAGCGCCGGCCGACAGAAGAACGGATTTAAGAGATTTCATCATGACTTCCCGTGATTTTCGTTACGACTTAGTGTTTCATGTGATCAGGCGCTTGGAAAGATAGCGCACCGCAGTTGAGCAGCAGATGAACAGACATGCGACACAGTTTACCCCTTTCGATACTTATCCTGAGCACAATTCTTCCAGCCGCCGCGCAGGAAGCCTCCTCCTTCAGCACGCGCGAGGTCTATGCCTGCGCAGACCTTTCAGACGATGCCGCGCGCCTTGCCTGTTACGATGAGGCTGTCGGGCGCCTGAAATCGGCCGAGGAAACCGGCGAGGCCGTCATGGTCACGCGAAGCGAGGTTGAAGAAGTACGCCGCGACTCGTTTGGCTTCTCCATCCCGAGCCTGCCGAACTTTGCCGCCTCCGTTTTCGGAGAGGGTGAAGAGATCGACGAGGTGTCCTACCCGGTCGCGTCGGTACAGAAGACATCGCGCGGTGAGCTTTATGTCACACTGCAGAACGGCCAGGTCTGGCAGCAGACAGACAATAAGCGGATCTACTATTCGGCCAAACGCGGCGTGGATAACGCAACCATCAAGTCAGCCGCCCTTGGCAGCTATATGATGAAGCTGGATGACGGCCTGCAATTTCGCGCCAAACGCCTGAAATAACTGGCCACCGGAAAAAGAAGACCCCTGCGGGCGGTGCCTGCAGGGGTCTTTTCGTTTGAACGGAGAGGCTTTCGCCTATTCGTATTTGACCGAGCAGCCATAAGGCGCGGCCCAGCTCGTCTGGACAGGCTCGCCCGCTTCCAGGGCGTCGAGCGCGGCGGTCACATAATTCTCTGCAGTCTCGATGTCAGAGACGCGCGATGAGGGGATAGAATCGATCGCGCCAGCATAGGCGATGTCGCTATCGGGCTCGATGATGAACATGTGCGGCGTGGTCTTGGCCTCATAGAGGCGGCCGATGTCGCCAGACGGATCAAGGATGACATGGGTCGGAGCCGCGCTGCGACCCTCATTGATCTCAATCGCGCGGTCACCATCGACATGGCCTTGCGTGCCCGGCGCCGATGAAATCACCTGCAGCCAGACGATGTCATCTTCGCCTGCGCGCGCCTGCAGGCCCTGCATGTTCTGCGGCGGGTCGGCATAGTGCTTCTGCACGAACGGGCAGCCATCATTGGTCCATTCGAGGATGACGGTCTTGCCTGCGAAATCGGAGAGAGAGACTTCTTCACCTGTCGCCGTAGTGCCGGTGAAATCGGGCGCGGGCTGGCCTGGTTCGGCTGCCGGGGCGGCGGAAGCTGAAAATGCGATCATTGCGCCGGCGCTTAGGGCGACGGCTGCGGCCATGCCAGAGGCAAGCCCAAGGTTCCTGCGAGTAAGAGCGGTCATGACGTCATCCTTTCTGGGTAGGCAGATGCAATATCAAAAAGCTTCAAGCTTGCGCTTCAACATGCCTGCATTGAGCAGCGTCGGCAGGATCTCCGGCTCCGGCTCACCAGGCGCATAGAGAAGATACATCGGAACGCCCGGACTTCCACGTCGCTTGAGTTCGTCTGAAATCTCATCATTCGGCCGCGTGAAGTCCGCCACAAGGAAAGTGACGTTCGCCTCTTCCATGGCTTCAAGGACATCGTCGCGCTTCAGCGTGGTGCGCTTGTTCACCTGACAGGTCGCGCACCATGAGGCTGTGAAGTCCACAAAGATGCCGCGCCCCTCCCCGAGAAGTTCGTCGACGCGCGTCGGCGACCACGGCTCTGGCTCATAGGCAGCCGCATAGGACGCGGCCGTCCCGCTTGCCGCTGGCGCCTCCTGCAGGCCGGACGCGACCGGCCAGATGATACCGAAAAGAGCAAACCCGGCGCCAAGAGCAATGAGCCCCGAGCGCAGACGCCCTCGTGCAACACTCAAGAGCCAGATACCGAAAGCGAGGATGACGGCGCCAAATGCTGTCGCCCCTGCGGCTGGGTGATTGCCCAGCACCGTGACAAGCCACGCCGCCGTCAGGAACATCGGGAAGGCAAAGGCCTGCTTCAGCCGCTCCATCCAGAGGCCCGGTTTCGGCAGCGACTTGTGCAGCCCCGGCACATAGCTCAGCACCAAGAAAGGCAGCGCGAGGCCAAACCCCAGCATCAGGAAGACCGCCATTACGACCGGCCAAGGCTCATTCAGGACCGCCCCGAGCGCGCCGACAACGAACGGGCCGACACAGGGCGCGCCGACCACAGCGGCCAGAACACCGGTAAAGAATGCCCCTGCACTGCCCTGCCGCCCGGCGAGACCGGAACCCACATTCTGCACCGACGTGCCAAAGTTCACGACACCAAGCAGCCAGAGACCGATGACCACCATGATGAGCGCCAGCGCAGCAACAACCGCCGGATACTGAAGCTGAAAGCCAAGGCTGACGAACTGGCCCGCCGCGCGGAGCGCGATAAAGGCGAGGCCGGTCGCCGCGAAGCTGATCAGAACGCCCGCCGTGTACCAGAGACCATGCTTCCGAAGCTCGCTTCGCTCACCGCTGGCCGCAACCTGCACCATGCCAATCGCCTTGATCGATAGAACTGGCAGGACGCACGGCATGAGATTGAGGATCAGACCACCAAGTAGTGCCGAGCCGATCAGGATGAAGAAATTGAGCCCGCCGCCTGCGCCGCCTGAACTGGACGCGAGGCCGCCCGCACCGCCGCCCGCCGTGGTTGCAGCCCCGTCAGAGCTTCCAAGCCCGCTCGTGCCAGCGAGAACATCTCCCTCACTGGCAGATATTCTGACAGCGACAGGCTCGTCGTCGCCCACAGCCACACGAATGACGCCGGTCAGCGCCTCCGGCATTCCTGCACGCAGAGGCGTCAGCTCAATCGCAATGCCTTGTTCGCCGAATTCTACGGGCTGCGGGGCGGCATGCACGATCTGGTGCCCATCGGGGAAAAAGCGTGTGTCACCCGAAACGCCAGCCAGCTCGCCGCCCGAAGCGGAGAGAATCCAGCTTTCGCCGTCTGCGGTCAGGGAGGTTTCGCCCGTAAACTGCGCCGGAACATCGGCGAGCGCGTCGGCAATGCGTGCACCATTCTCCCGGTCCGGCACCTGCTCGGGGCCGACATCCATCGTCACCGCAACATCAACGGACTCGGGAATGCAGATGTCCTTGCAGATGAGGTAATCGATCGTGCCGCCGAGACGGACGGGACCTGTCTCACCGTCAGAAATCTCGACAGGAAATGGCAGGACGACTTCGCCGCTGTAGCCATAGTCCATGATCTCGCCTTCGACGACGGGAAGCAGCTCTGGCAGCGGCCAGTCGATCTCGCCGATCGTTTCGGTATCAACAGTGGTCTGGTCGTCCCAGTAGGCGCGCGGCGGAATGCCTGCGTCCCCGGCATTCTTCCAATAGATGTGCCACTCATCATCCATTTCGAAGCTGAGACCGAACCAGACGGTTTCGCCCGGAATGGCCGTCTCACGCTCGGAAATCAGCTCGACTCGCGCATGGCCACCATCCACCGGCTGGGCCTGAGGTGGGGCAAGCGCGGGCGCGGCGATAAGTGCAGAAAGCACCGGAAGGACGAATTTCATCATGGATTGATAGTTCGGCTTTTACTGACCAGTTTTCCAGAGGGCTGGATGTCGCAAATCACCCCGGCCCGCCAGCGCTCTCGCGCAGTTGTGATGGACAGATGTAACGAAAAAGGCCGGACCTTTGCGGGCCCGGCCTTCTAGAGATTAGGGTCAAAAGGCCAATCGCCTTCTTCCGATCTGCTTAGATCTGGAGGCTTGGGCCGTCGGAGCCGCCCTGTGGCTGCTGGACGGCATCTGCTTCCTGCGCACGCAGGGCGCGGTTGATCACGCGGGACCAGTTAAGCAGCGAGATGTTGTGCGCGAGGATGTCTCTTCGGAAAGAGCGTTCACCTTCTGCTCGTCGATCGCATAATATTTCGCAACGACCTGTGCATCGCCAATATTGTTGCCGCTGTTATCGCGCGGCTGGAAGGTCGCTTCACGCTCTGCAAAGAGGCCGAGCTTGTCGATCTCTTTCACGAACTCTTCGGTGCGGCGACGCTGGCTTTCGAAGTCACGGCAGAAATTCATCGCATTCGTCGTGAACTCCGATGGCTGGCCATCTACGAAGAACGGAATTTCAGGCTTGTTCGAAACCATGGCCGCATCGCGGTCGACACAGAGGACGAGGCGCTCTTGTGAAGAATCGTTCGCGAACACGAACGGATAGCGACGGGCAAATGCCGGAATGTAGAAATCTGGATCAACCGTGCCGTCTTTAACGTAGAGATTCTCATTGTCACGGACACCCATGGCACCGATTGGCATCTTGTCTTTGCCGACGAAGATGATCGGGTAGGAGGTGGAAGCCAGACCAAACTCGTTCACTGTGAGCGGAACAGCATGCGCCTTGCCAAGAAATGAGAATGGCTTTTCGATCGGCTTGATACCGAGGCCGGCATGATTCTCAGCATTGAGCGGCTGGGGATTGGTGTAGAACAGCACTTGTCCGCTGAGGGCATTGGGTTGGGCAGGCTGGGAATTTGCCACGGGAACACTCCATTGATTGACCGGCGCGGTTTACCGGATAAGCCAGACGCTCACAACAGCCGAGCAGCTATTGCCCGGCCCTATTCACGACAGCCTATCGAAAGCGGATTTTCACGCCTTATGAGACCAGTTCTGAACCTTGCAAGAATGCGTCCAGTTTTCGCACTCGCAGCGGTCAGCCTCGTGGCGTCCTGCGCACCGGCGGTGAATGAGGACGGGATCGCAAGACGCACAGTGCGCGACATCAACCGCGTGATGGAAGATACGGCCCAGGCAGAGCTTGCCCTGTCACCGGAAACCGCCACCCGGCTCGGCCTTGAAGAAGCCAGCGCACGCGCCTCAATTCACGATGTTCTGGATGACCGGTCGCAGGCCCGATTCGAACGCACGCGCCTGCTGCGGATCGAGCTGCTTAACCGCCTTCTGCAGACGCCCGACATCCCTTCCGAGAGTGAACTTGCCCGCCACCTCGACGTCATATCGAGCCATTATGAGGCGCTTACCCGGCTGGAGGCCTACGGGTTTGGCCGATACGCGCTCGGCGTGGCCCGCCCCTACGCCGTCGATCAGATCAGCGGCGCCTGGGTCGATGTGCCGGATCTTCTCGTCAGTTCGCAGCCGCTTCGGTCGCATGAAGACGCCGAGGACTATCTTGCCCGCCTGGCAGCACTACCAGACGTCATGGCCGATGAACGCCGCCGTCTCTTATCGGATGCCAAGAGCGGCGTGATCCCCCCACGCATCATTCTTGAGGAGCTGGAAGCCAGCCTGCGCGAATTTGCGCGCCAGCCTGTCCAAACCCACCCCCTGATCCAGACATTCGGAAATGTGGTGAGCGGCCTTCCGGCAGAGACAGGCCCTTCTGCGAACACCTACCGCGAAGCAGCAGCCCGCACGATGCTGAATGATGTCATTCCGGCCTATATCGACTTTGCCGATGAGATTGCGCGCCTCAAACTTCAGGCGCCGCAGGACGCTGGCATGTCCTCGCTTGAGGATGGCGCAGCCTATTACCGCGACCTACTTGCCTTTTATGCAATGCCGGATGTCGATCCCGAATTTCTGCACCAGGAGGCGGCAAGCGCCATCGAGGCAATCAATGCCGAGGCGGATGCACAATTTGAATCGCTGGGCCTCTCTGGCGGGTCGGTAGGCGAACGCCTTGCCTATCTGGCTGAAATAACCGGCCAAGCCCGCCCGCTCAATGCAGATACAAGGCCGCAGGTCCTGGGTACGCTGCGCCAGTCGGTTTCAGAAAACACAGAAGCGCTGCCGCGCATGGTCGAAGGCGCGCCGAATGAGAGCCTTGTCGTGGCACGCATGCCCGCGCTGAAAGAGGCGACCTATTCCGGCGCAATTTACACGCCCGCCACGGCGGACGGCACCAGCCCGGGCCTCCTCCTGATCAATCTTGGCGATGACGAGGAATGGCCAGCCTTCGCCTTGCCGACGCTGGCCGCGCATGAAGGCGTTCCCGGGCACCACACCGAAAGCACGCTCACCACGCAGACGCGCAACCCGCTGCTGCGCCAGATGATCTGGGACCCGCCCTTTGGTGAAGGCTGGGGGACGTATGCCGAAGACCTCGCAGATAGCGCAGGGCTTTACGCCGACGATCCGCTCGGACGGCTCGGTTATCTGCAGTCCATCCTGTTTCGCGCTGCGCGCGTCGTCGCAGATACCGGGCTTCATTCGCGCGGATGGTCCTATCAGCAGACTGTCGACTATCTGGTCGATACAACCGGCCTTCCGCGCAGCCAGATGGAGCGCGNNNCGTCTGGCCCGGCCAAGCCGTCTCCTACTTCGCGGGCCGCAATCGTATTCTCGACATGCGTACACGCGCTGAAGCGGTGCTCGGTGAAAGGTTTGACGAAGCTTCTTTCAATGCGGTCATCCTGGCAGGCGGGCCAAGACAGCTTGAACTCGTCGAAGCCGATGTCGAGGCCTGGTACCAGCGCCAGCTCCAGAACTGACTGGCTTTGAGCAGGCCTTTTGCGGCAGCTGGGGCCGCTTGCCGCCTTGATCCAGATTGTCGCAAAATTGACATAGGCCTTGCCATGCCGGGGAGCGTGGACTAATTCGCCTTTTGCTCACTGTGCCTATAAGGGCTGGGCAGGGCTAGATTTCTCCTTTTCCTACTGGGAAGACTTGAAATCCGGCTTACGCATAACCAAGTAATGCTCATATTGAGCAAAAGCGTGGAGGACACGATATGGCTAGATTGATCGATTCAGGACCGGGTTGCCCCACCCCGACGCCGATCCGCGCGAAGAACGCAGCGGAAGCGCGCGGTCTTGCCTATACAGATGAGATCAAGGCCAAGACGGATGATCTCTACCCGCTCGTGTCTGACTTCATCACACCGATGGAATGGCCCGCGATTGCGCCGCTCGTGGCAGAAATCAATCGCCTGAAGGTAGAGAAGAACGCGGTCATCCTCGCGCACAACTATATGACGCCGGACATCTTCCGCCTCGTCGGTGACTTCCGCGGTGATAGCCTTCAGCTCGCCCGTGAAGCGGCTGCTGTCGAAGCTGACATCATCGTGCAGGCCGGCGTCCACTTCATGGCTGAAACCTCCAAGATCCTTGCACCTGAGAAAACGGTGCTGATCCCGAGCCTTGAAGCCGGCTGTTCGCTCGCTGCGTCGATCACCGGCGCCGATGTGCGCCTGATCAAGCAGCGCTACCCTGACTATCCGGTCGTCACCTATGTAAACACGACCGCCGACGTGAAGGCTGAGTGCCACATCACCTGCACCAGCTCGAACGCCGCACAGGTGGTCGAAGCCATCGCCAAGGAATGGAACAGCGATACTGTCATCCTCGTGCCGGACCAGTACCTCGCCAAGAACGTCGCGGCGCAGACCGATATCCGCATCATCACATGGCCGGGTGCCTGCGAGGTGCATGAGCTTTTCAGCGCCGACGATGTGAACCAGCTGCGCGAAGCCCATCCGGGCGTCGTCATCCTGGCCCACCCGGAATGCCCGCCAGATGTGCTGCAGGCTGCAGACTTTGCAGGCTCAACCTCGGCACTTGCCAGCTATGTGCAGGACAACAGCCCGAACAAGGTGGTTCTTCTCACCGAGTGCTCGATGAGCGACAATGTCGCTGCAGAGAACCCGGGCGTGAACTTCGTGCGCCCATGTAATCTCTGCCCGCACATGAAGCGCATCACGCTCGAGAACATCCTCGACTGCCTCATCGAGATGAAGCATGAGGTCGTGATCGACGAAGAGATGCGCGTGAAGGCGAAAGCGGCGATCGATGCGATGCTGGCCCTGCCGAAGACCGACAAGCCACTGGCCTTCGAAACCGGCCTCGCCCCGCGTGAGATCGAAGTGATTTCGCCGGCCTGACGCCTTGAAATGGCCGCTTCGGCGGTCTTTTCTGGACGAATGATACGAAAAGAGCCTCCATGCTGAGCCGCCTGCGACTTGCCTGCCTGACGATTGCCCTGCTTGCCGCAGGCCCTGCCGCCACCGCGCAGGACGAAGGCAAGAGCGATCCCGGCGATGTGCTCGGCAACTGGACCTTCCAGACCAAGCCCTACCGCGATGGCCAGTGCATCATGTCCGGCACAATGCGCCTGACGCCTCACCCCGATGCGGGTCTCTACAATTGTGAACTGACCGCCGTTGAGGTCTGCTCCATGTGGGGGCGCTCCGTCGTGGTACAGAGCTGCAAGGCCCGCCGGTTCAACGATCAGGTCTCAATCCGCTCGGAGATTGAGCAGTTCGTCGAGTCGAAAGCTGAAGGGCTTGTGTATGTGCCCGACAATTTCGCGCTAACCGTTCAGGACGCGCGGCGCATGTATGGCTCGCTCGTCTCAGCCGCGACCGCGCCGGTTGAGTTCATCCGCGCCGAGGAAGGCATTTCATGATCCGCACGCGCGCCGCCCTTCTGATCGGCGCCCTTGCGCTCGCGACCGGACCCGCCGCCCTTGGACAGGAAGAACAGCACATAGCCGAGCCCGTCCTCGCCGGAACATGGGTCTTCGAGGCCGACCTCAACGAAGCCTGCACCTTCGATGGTCAGGCCCGCCTCATGCCGACCGAGACCGAAGGCGAATATGGATGTGAGCTGACCGCCCGTCAGGATTGCCCTGCCATCGACGTCACCTATGTCGTCGAACAGAGCTGCAGCGCCACTGTCGAGGAGGATGTGCTTACCGTGCGTTCCGAGATCCGAAATTTCCTTCAGGGCGAACCTTCCGCCTTCTACACGCCGGACAATTTCCAGCTGCGCATCGAGTCCGCATCTCGCATGGACGGTGTCCTCGTTGGCGCCGACATCTACCCCGCCGTCTGGCAGCGCGCCGACGGGGCTATTTCTTGAGCCGCCGGGGACGCTAGACGATGACGCATATCCGATTGCTGAAAGCCGGCCCACCGGCTGGTGAGCGCGATATTCTGATTGTTGGCGCAGGTCTGGCGGGCCTTTTCCTCGCCCTGCGTCTTGCCCCTCGAAAATGCACCGTCATTGCACCCGCCCCTTTGGGCGAGGCGGCCTCTTCTGCCTGGGCACAAGGCGGGCTTGCAGCGGCCCTCGACCCGCTCGACACGGCCGACGCCCATGCCCGAGACACGGTTGCGGCCGGTGCAGGTCTCGTCGATCCGGTGATTGCGCAGCTCATCGCCGAAGAAGGCCCCGCCCGCGTGCTGGACCTCATTGAGCTTGGCGTGCCTTTCGATCGCACCCCCGAAGGCGCGCTGTCGCTTTCACTGGAGGCGGCGCACTCAGTCCCTCGTGTGGCCCGCGTCGCGGGTGACCTTGCTGGCAAGGCTATCATGGGCGCGCTGACGACGGCCGTTCAGGCCAGCAGCCATATTGAGCTGGTCGAGCCTTACCGCGCCGTCGGCCTGCTGCAGGATGACAATGGCCATATCGCAGGGGTCATCGCGCGCGACGCCAAGGGGGGTCTCAACCCGATGACAGCCCGCGAAACCGTGTTTTGTACGGGCGGGTCCGGCGGACTTTTCCGCGTCACGACAAACCCCCCAGAATCGCGCGGCGATGCGCTTGCCATGGCCTGGGGCGCAGGCGCGCTGGTTGCGGACACAGAGTTCGTCCAGTTCCACCCGACTGCCATGGATGTCGGCCTCGACCCGGCGCCGCTGGCGACAGAGGCCCTGCGCGGTGAAGGCGCGGTCCTGCGCGATAGCAAGGGCGAGCTGTTCATGGCCCGCTACCATGAGAAGGCAGAACTTGCGCCTCGCGACGAGGTCGCCCGTGCCATCGACAGTGAGATCAAGGCAGGCCGCGGCGCATTCCTGGACGCCACTGAAGCGGTTGGCGACGCCTTCCCCGCCCATTTCCCGACCGTCTTTGCCGCCTGCATGGCCGCAGGCATCGACCCCCGTGAGGCCCCCATTCCGGTTGCGCCGGCCGCGCACTATCATATGGGCGGCGTGGTCTCCTCCACCTGGGGGCGCTCCTCCCTAGATGGCCTGTCCGTCTGCGGCGAGTGCGCGTCGACCGGCGCCCATGGCGCAAACCGTCTTGCATCGAACTCTCTGCTTGAAGCTGTCGTCTTCGCCGCACGGATCGCAGAACGCCTCTCGGCCAGTGAGCTTGGCAATCCCGGCCCGTCGCGCGCTGAAGTGCCCAATGAACTTGCCCCTGACGACCTTCTCTCGCTTCGCCGCGACATGGCGTCGAAATGTGGTGTCGTGCGCAATGGCAAGGACCTCCAGGAGCTGGTCTCCACCATCGATGAACAGATCGAGGCGCATGGCCCTGTTCACGCCCTTCAGGCGTCCCGGCTGATCGCCTCTGCCGCGCTCGCTCGCGAAGAAAGCCGCGGCGGGCACTTCCGCAGCGATTACCCGGATACAGCACCTGACGCCGCCCGCTCTTTCCTTGATACGCATTCACGCCCGCTTGCAAAGGAGGCTGTCTAATGCCTGTCCCTCCCCCACTGCCAGACCTCGTCCTCGACCCCATCGTCCGTCTCGCCCTGACCGAAGACCTCGGACGGGCCGGTGACCTCACGACAGACGCCACGATCGCCCCCGGCACCGAGATGCGCGCGCAGATCCGCGCCCGTAAGCCCGGCATACTGGCGGGCATGGATGCCGCCGCCTATGCGCTGAAGCTGGTCGACCCATCCGTGGCGCTCGACATCTCGATCAATGATGGCGGCAAGCTGGAGCCCGGCGCTGTGATCGCGACGCTCTCTGGCCCTGCCCGCTCCATCCTGACAGCCGAGCGCACGATGCTGAACTTTCTCGGTCGCCTGTCCGGCATTGCAACGCTGACCGGCACCTTCGTGGAGAAAGTTGCTGGCACCAGCGCTACAATCGTCTGCACGCGCAAGACGACGCCCGGCCACCGCGCCGTAGAAAAGCGCGCCGTGCGCTGCGGAGGTGGTACCTCGCACCGCTATGGTCTCGATGACGCGATCCTGATCAAGGACAACCACATCGCCGCCTGCGGCTCGATCCCGGAAGCCCTGAAACGTGCCCATGCCTATGCCGGGCACCTGCGCATGATCGAGATTGAAGTCGATACGCTGGCGCAGCTTGAAGAGGCCCTACCCCACAAGCCGCATGCCGTCCTCCTCGACAATATGGACACCGATACGCTGAAGAAAGCCGTCGCCATGATCAACGGCGCCTGCAAGGCCGAAGCCTCTGGCGGTGTGAACCTCGACACAGTGGCCGCCATAGCGGCAACGGGCGTTGATTATATCTCGGTCGGCGCGCTCACTCACTCAGCGTCAAACCTTGACGTTGGCCTCGACGTGGCCTGAGTTACGCGCTTCGAACACCGGCCTCGCAAATGACAAGAGGCAGGAACCCGGGGAGGAGCGTTCAGATGAACAAGGCAGTAACCGGGGCCGCATCCGGAATCGGCAAGGCAACCGCGAAGCTGTTCGCTGAGCGTAGCTGGTTTGTCGGGCTGTACGACATCGACGAGATGGGGCTCAAAACCCTCGCTCAGGAAATCGGCGTCGAAAATTGCGTCTGGAAGAAGCTGGATGTGCGCTCCCGTGACGACTGGGCCGCCGGTATGGAGCATTTCTCCGAGGCCACTGGCGGCAAACTCGACGTGCTGTTCAACAATGCCGGTATTGCACGTCATGGCTGGTTTGAGTCCATTTCTGGCGACGACAATGACCTCATGGTCGATATCAACGTCAAAGGCGTGCTTAACGGCGTGGGCGCGGCCCTGCCCCTTCTCCGCAACACACCCGGCGCACGCATCGTAAATACGGCCTCGGCTGCTGGCGTCGTCGGGGGGCCGCAGATGGCCGTCTATTCAGCGACAAAGTTCGCCGTTCGCGGCCTTACGGAAGCGCTGGATGTCGAGTTCTCCAATATGGGCATTCGCGTGACGAGCCTCATGCCGTGGCTCATAGATACGCCGATCCTCGACATGTTCTCTGGCGACCGGACCAATGCCAAGGTCAGCGATGAGCTACGCGACCAGGGCCAAGATGTCTATCCGGTCGAGCTGGCTGCTGAACGCGCCTGGGACGCGGCCCATGGCGAAGAGGTTCATTACATGGCTGGCAAACGCGCCCATCAGGCAAAGTTCGCCCAGCGCTTCATGCCGGGGCGTCTACGCCGTCAATTGATGAAAACCCTGCCGCCGCGCGGCTAGGTCTGCTGCCTAGTCCTTCACGCGGGCGATGGCGAGGCCGTCATGGCCCTTGATGCCGACCTGCTGAAGGACAATCGCTTCGAGATCAGGGTCGCTGGCGAGCGCCTGATTGAATGCGGCTGCGCCAATCGCGTTCGGATCGACCTGCGACGGCTCCAGAACAGCGCCTTCACGCACCACATTGTCGGCCACGATCAGGCCGCCCTTCCGCAGCAGGCGTTTGGCCTGTTTCAGATAGGCGGGGTAGCCGTCCTTGTTGGCATCGAGGAAGACCAGATCGAAGCTCGGCTCCAGCGCGCGCATCTCGTCGAGGCCGCGTCCCTCGACAATCTCGACCTTTTCCGACAGGCCCGCATCCTTCACCGTTTCACGCGCGACGGCGGCGTGGGCGGCATCGAGCTCGACCGAGATCAGCTCACCATCCTTTGGCAGGGCGCGCCCAAGCCAGACGGTCGAATAGCCGCCAAGCGTGCCAATCTCCAGAATGCGTTTCGCGCCGATCATCTTTGCCAGAAGATAGATCAGCTTGCCCTGGCCTGATGAGACCTGGATCTCCGGCAGGCCGGCCTTTCGCGCACGCTCAACGGCGCGCGACAGGATCTCGTCGTCAGCGGCAAACAGGCTGTTGATATAGGTGTCTACGGCTTCGAAAAGCTGGGTCGCGGACATATAGCGCCTTTATGGAGCCGGGCTGAGGACGTTCAGCGACTGTGCGTTGAGGTCCTGCGTCGTGGTCGGCGTGTCGATCGTCATGATGGTCGCGTCGGCGCCGCCCTCTTCCGTCCGTGCCATGGCAAGGCGCGCGCGCTCTGCCGCTTTTGCGCTCGCCCATTCGGAGCCGCGCGGGAAACGGTAGAAGATGTGCGTGCCGATGCGCGAGGTGCGGATCAGGCCGGAATTCCAGACCGGGTTCACATAGGTCGCGTGATAGTGCGTCGCGCCGCCCGTGCGTGGCTCATCGAGGTCTAGATAGACATGAGCCGCGATGGACTTTGCTGCTTCCCAGCGCGAGCCGCGCGGGGTGCGCGCCATGGCGCCGTCACAGGTAAAGGTGAACTGGCAGCCCGTTGTCCGCGTCGCGCCTTGATAAACGACGCCGCAAGCCGAGTTCGGATAACGGTGATCGCGAACGCGGTTCATAATGACTTCAGCGACGGCGATCTGGCCCTGCGTCGATTCCGACCGCGCCTCGTAATAGACCGCCTCAGCGAGACACTTCATCTGCGTGCTCATTTCTTCAGCGCGCTTGAGGTGTGCGGGCTCAAAGCTTTTCATTCCGGCGAGAACGGCCGCGTCACGCTCCAGCGCGCCATAGCGGTTGGTCGCCGAATCCGGATCACGCTCCAGCGAATATTCAACATTTCGCAGCCATTCATGCTGCATCACCGCTGGCGCGGCCGGGTCAGCGCGAACCGCATCGCCGGCGTCTTTCGCCTGCGCAAAACGAAGCGTCTGCTCACGGAAATCGGCTTCGGCTTCCTTCTGCGTATTGGCAGAGGAAATGGTAGGCAGCGCAAAGGTCAGGCCGAATGCACAGGCACACACCATTGCTGCGCGCGAAACGGCGGAGCGTTGCTCGGCATCGCTTTTTGCAAGCCACCAACGGCGTGCACGCGCGCGAAACGAGTTGTTCGCAATGAATTGCGAACTCTGTTGTCTGGTCCTGAGTGACATTTCTGTCCCCCTCTTAAACCCGGCTCAGTCTTCTATGACCGCAAGATTAGGGCCGAATTTGGCCCATACCTGCTGCCTGATGCCGGTATTCCATCCGGTTTCGAATATTGGACGACGGGCGGCTATATCAACGATATCGTCGCGGTAAAGACTTACATTTCCGTTATGAACGGAACTTGAAGGATTTAGCGGCGTATTAGCCCGATTGCAGAGGCGACGAAATCTCTAGGATTTTCAGCCGCTTCCAAAGCTGTCTGTCAAAGCTTCGAGCAAACTGCCGAAAAATGCATGTTGCCGGGAAAACACAGTTCCCCCGGCACAGCTTTTCGTACTCACTTGCTGATTTTTCGATTCGCCCGAAGGGCGGCTCTTACTTGTTCAGGGCAGCATGCGCCGCGGCAAGACGCGCGATCGGCACGCGGTAAGGCGAGCAAGACACGTAATCGAGACCGAGACTGTCGCAGAACATCACCGAAGCCGGGTCGCCGCCATGCTCGCCGCAGATACCAAGCTTGATATCAGGGCGGGTCTTGCGGCCACGTTCGGCTGCGATCTGGACAAGCTCGCCAACGCCAGTCTGATCCAGCGTCACGAACGGGTCTTTCTCGTAGATGCCCTGCTCCTCATAGGCCTTGAGGAAGCGCGCAGCGTCGTCGCGGGAGATACCGAGCGTCGTTTGGGTGAGGTCATTGGTCCCGAATGAGAAGAAGGCCGCCGATTCCGCGATCTGGCCGGCCTGCAGACAGGCGCGCGGCAGCTCGATCATCGTCCCAACCAGATATTCCAGCTCAGTGCCCGTTTCGCTGAAGACAGCCTTTGCCGTCGCGTCGACCCGCGCCTTCAGGATGTCGAGCTCTTTCTTGGTGGCAACCAGCGGGATCATCACTTCCGGCACAGGCTTGTAGCCCGTCTCCTTGGCGACCTCGACAGCCGCTTCGAAGATGGCGCGGGCCTGCATCTCATAGATTTCAGGATAGGTGATGCCGAGACGGCAGCCACGATGGCCGAGCATCGGGTTGCTCTCATGCAGCTCATCGGCCTGGCGCTTCAGCGTCTCGACGCTGACTCCGGCGGATTTGGCGACTTCCGCCATCTCGTCTTCCGAATGCGGCAGGAACTCGTGCAGCGGCGGGTCGAGCAGGCGGATCGTGCAAGGGCGGTCTTCCATGATGCGGAAGATCTCTGCGAAGTCGCCGCGCTGCATTGGCAGCAGCTTGGCCAGCGCCGCTTCACGGCCCTTCTTGTTCTCTGCCAGGATCATGGAGCGGACGACCGGGATGCGCTCTGCATCAAAGAACATGTGCTCGGTCCGGCAGAGACCGATGCCTTCGGCGCCGAAATTCTTGGCTGTCTCGACGTCTGCTGGCGTTTCAGCATTGGTGCGCACTTTCAGGCGGCGCGCACGATCTGCCCATTCCATCAGCTTGCCGAAGTCGCCAGACAGATCCGGCTGCACCATGTCGATCGCGCCGACGAGCACTTCGCCCTCAGCGCCGTCAATGGTGACCACGTCGCCCTTCTTGAACTCACGCCCGCCAGAGCGGAACACGCCCTTGGCCGGGTCGATCTGCAGCGTGCCTGCGCCGCAGACACATGGACGGCCCATGCCGCGGGCCACAACAGCTGCGTGCGAGGTCATGCCACCGCGAGAGGTAACGATCGCGCGCGCCGCATGCATGCCGTGAATATCTTCTGGGCTGGTCTCGACGCGCATCAGGATGACGTCTTCGCCCTTTTCGGCGAGCTCTGCAGCCTCATCGGAATCGAAGACGACCTTGCCGACAGCCGCGCCGGGGCTGGCTGGCAGGCCCTTCACGATGACGTCGCGCTCGGCGTCTGGCGCAATGGTCGGGTGAAGCAGCTGGTCAAGCTGGCCCGGCATCAGGCGCAGGACCGCCTCTTCCTCATTGATGAGGCCTTCGCTGGCCATGTCGACAGCGATCTTGAGCGCTGCAGCGGCCGTGCGTTTCCCGTTCCGGGTCTGCAGCATGTAAAGCTTGTTGTCTTCGACCGTGAACTCGATGTCCTGCATATCGCGGTAGTGCGCTTCCAGCGTGTCAGCGACGGCCACCAGCTCCTCATAGACTTTCGGCATCGCCTCTTCGAGCGGCGCCTCATCAGAGCCCAGCGCATCGGCGCGCGAGCGTGAGATCGGTGCAGGCGTGCGGATGCCGGCAACGACGTCCTCGCCCTGCGCATTGATCAGGAACTCGCCATAAAAGGTCTTCTCGCCGGTGGACGGGTCACGGGTGAACGCAACGCCGGTCGCAGACGTGTCGCCCATATTGCCGAACACCATGGACTGAACGTTCACCGCCGTGCCCCATTCGGCCGGGATGTCGTTGAGCTTGCGATAGAGTATCGCGCGGTCATTCATCCAGGAGCCGAACACAGCCGTGATCGCGCCCCAGAGCTGTTCGCGCGGATCATCCGGGAATGGCTTGCCAAGCTGCTTCTTCACCGCCGCCTTGTACTGGACGATGATTTCCTTCCAGTCGTCAGCCGTCATCTCGGTGTCGAGCTGATAGTCCTGACGCTCTTTATAATCGTCGAGGATGTGCTCGAAGACATCATGCTTCACGCCGAGGACGACGTTCGAATACATCTGGATAAAGCGGCGATAGCTGTCATAGGCGAACCGCTCACCGGCTTTCTTGGCAAGGCCCTGGACAGTGACTTCAGACAGGCCGAGGTTGAGGACCGTGTCCATCATGCCCGGCATGGAGGCGCGCGCACCAGAGCGCACGGAGACGAGCAGCGGATTGTCAGCGTCGCCAAACGTCTTGCCGGATTCGGCTTCGACAGCTTTCAGCGCCGCGTCGACTTCCGCATCAAGGCCGCCCGGATAGGTTTCGCCATTGTCGTAATAGGCGGTGCAGACAGCGGTGGTAATCGTAAAGCCCGGTGGCACTGGCAGGCCAAGCCGTGCCATCTCGGCAAGGTTGGCACCTTTGCCACCCAGCAGGTTCTTCATCGAGGTATTGCCGTCTGCCGATCCCCCGCCGAAGGAATAGACCCATTTTTCCTTCGACATTTGCTGAGCGGTGTCACCCATGACTTTCATTCTCCAGTCTCTGTCCTGCCTGTCTGGCCAGTGGCCAGTCGTGCGGCATCCTCTGTAAGGCGATATCGCCCCGGTTCAAAGGAAACCAGTAAATTTAACTGCGGTAGTCTCACGCCAAGCGCCTGCGTATCGTCAAGCCTTGCAGGAGTCACGCCGAAGCGTTCCGCAATGTCCGGATTCAGACGTTTTTCCCGGATTTCTTTCAACTTGAAGTCTTTTGTACCGAAACGGTCGTAAAGATCAGCCACATAGGCGCGGTCGCTGTCTGAAATGACGCCGGGGCCGCGCCCCTGTGCATCGAAGATCGCGCGTGCCTGCCCGGAAGGCATATTGATCAGGCAATAGCCGACAAAGACGATCACGCCGACAATGAAGACGATGACGATCATGGCACCCTTGCGACCTTCTGCCTCTCTGGATCAGCCCGCAATCTTCGAGAAATCGGCCACACGGAACAGCGCAGCCCGAATCGATGTGAGCAGGCGCAGACGGTTTGCGCGAAGCTTTTCGTCGTCGGCATTCACCGTCACGCCGTCAAAGAACGCATCGACAGGCCCGCGCAGTTCCGCAAGCGCCGCCATCGCCGCCTCGAAGTCCTCGGCCTCCAGCGCAGCATCGGCGCGGGAAACGGACGTCTCGATGGCGGTATGGAGCGCGCGCTCCTCATCCTGCTCGAAAAGGGAGGTATCGACATCACCCTCGACGGCCGCGCCATCCTTCTTCTCTTCGGCCTTCAGGATGTTCGCCGCGCGCTTGTAGCCCGCCAGCAAATTCGCCCCGTCCTCGGTCTCAAGGAAAGCGGCCAGCGCCTCTACCCGCTTGACCATCAGGACGAGGTCATCCTCGCCGAGGGCGAACACCGCGTCGATCAGGTCATGCCGTGCGCCCTGATCGCGGAGGTATTGTTTCAGGCGGTCAGCAAAGAAGGAGAGGAGGTCGGAGTTCAATGAACTCAACAGCGTCCTTACTTGAGTTTTCTCCCCGTCAAATTCATCGCCATGCACAAAGCTTGCGTCCGGATCCTCCGCCGCTTCCTTGTAATTCAGCGTGATAGATACGTATTGGTTCAAGGCCGCCTCAATATCCTTTTCGGCTTTCTCCTGTTGATCAAAGTCGGGTTCTAGACGGCGTGCCACCACGTCTTCCAAATAGCTGCGCCCACTCTGGAGGCGCCCGTCTGTTCGAAGCAAGAAGCCAAACACGCCATAAAGTTTCAGTTTATCGAGTTGCTCAAGGAGGTCGGGGAGAAACGACGAAGCTTCTACGAACTCCTGCGAGTGAAACCACTCGATTGAGCTATGCGTGAGATTAATCTCCGCGGTCGACTGAAACGTAGAAAGCAACCGCAACCTTACCTCATTCTCCAGCACAATCCGCACCACACCCAGCGCCGCACGGCGCAGCGCAAACGGATCCTTGGACCCTGTCGGCTTTTCATCAATCGCCCAGAAGCCGACCAGCGTGTCGAGCTTGTCGGCCAGTGCCACAGCAATCGCGACCGGCTCAGTCGGCACGGCATCAGAAGGCCCTTGCGGTTTGTAGTGCTCGGCGATGGCGGTCGCGACAGCATCGGTTTCGCCCTGCTCACGCGCATAATAGCCGCCCATCACGCCCTGCAGTTCAGGGAACTCCCCCACCATGCCGGAGACGAGGTCAGCCTTGGCAAGTTGTGCGGCGCGTTCGGCCATGTCCGGGTCAGCGCCAACCTTCGGCGCAAGCTCCCGCGCCAGCGCGGCAACCCGCTCCACCTTGTCGGCGATCGTGCCAAGCTCTTTCTTGAAGTCGATGGTCGCGAGCTTTTCGGCCATCTTCTCGAGCGGGGTCGACTTGTCCTGCTCCCAGAAGAAGCGCGCATCATCGAGGCGTGCTGACAGGACACGGGAGTTACCCGCCGCGATCGCCTTGCCGCCATCGCTGGCTTCGATATTGGCGACAACGACAAAGTTCGGCGCAAGCTCGCCCGTCTTCGGGTCGCGTACAGCGAAATACTTCTGGATCGACAGCTGCACGACTTCCGGCGGCAGGGACAGGAAGGCCGGGTCCATTTCACCCAGGATGACGACCGGCCATTCGGCAAGCCCCGTCACCTCGTCCAGAAGGCCCTTATCCTCGACCAGTTCGAGACCGGCCTGCGCGCAGACCATCTGCGCCTGTTCCTCGATCAGGAGGCGGCGGTCCTCGCGGGCGATGGCGACATAGCCCTTCTCCTGCAGCGTCTCTTTGTACTCGGCATAGGAAGAGACCTTGAACGGCCCGCGCCCATGGACGCGGTGACCTTCGGTTTCATAGCCGGACTTCAGGCCGTCGATCTCAAACTCGACCGTTTTGCCGTTGAAGACACAGAGGATGCGTTGCAGCGGGCGCACCCAGCGCAGTTCACCGCGTCCCCAGCGCATGGATTTCGGCCAGTGAAAGCCGCGCACAATCTCTGGCACGAGCCCTGCAATGATATCTTCCAGCGGACGACCCGGGATTTCGCGCACGGCGACATAGAAATCGCCTTTCTTGGGGTCGCACCGCACCTCGGCCTGATCGATCGAGGAGAGCCCTGCTCCGCGCAGGAATCCCTCGATCGCCTTTTCCGGCGCATCGGTTTTCGGGCCCTTCTTCTCTTCGCTGACATCGGCCGACTTCTCCGGCAGACCCGAAATCGCGACCATCAGACGGCGCGGACCGGACCGGGCGACCACATCGCCAAACTCGACGCCCGCCTCGCCCAGCCCCTTGGTCAGCGCATCGCGCAGGTCAGCTTCGGCTTTCGCCTGCATGCGCGCCGGGATTTCTTCGGAAAAGAGTTCAACAAGGAGTTCAGCCATAAGCGGGTCGGTCCGGAAATTCAGGGGCCAGAAAAATCAGTGGGCAGGGATGGCGCAGAGTCCTAGACGCCGCAACCGCCTTTGATGCGCATTCGTTCAGTTGTCGTCGGCTCGATGATCGCAATCGTGCCAGTATAGTCAGTGTTCTCAGGGCCGCTTTCAGCCTCTTTCAGCTTCATCTCGACCAGGATGCGCCGGTCATCAGAGCGATAGCGCCAGGTCTGCAGCCCCTCATCATCTGTCGTGCGGTCTGCCGGCTGGAAGGCCAGCTCTTCATCATTGATCTTGATGCGCGCTGACGGGGTCTCGCCAGCTGGCGCACTCAGGAAGACGAAGCGCCAGGTCGACGGGTCATCATAGACAAAAGTGTGGGCGGCCTGCGTGAACGTGCAATAGGCGTCCGTGTCCGGCGCGTGCATCGTGCGGATTTCCAGCGCTTGCGGGTCCCGGTCCGCTACCTGCTGGACTTGCGGCGACGGCTCCTCGACCGATTTCTTGAACTCATTTGTCGCTTCGGGCTGCGCGCGATCTCCGCCGCAGGCTGCGGCCAGCATGATGACACCCGCAAACAGGATGGCGTTCTTCGTGTTTGAACCAGACCTGGTCATGGCTTTCTCCTGAAGGTCCGGCGCCCGTGCGCCGCTCACCTGCCGCGCCCTAGACGGCCGCGCGTTCTGCTTCCTGCTCAGCCCATTTCTCGGCGGCGCCGCGGGCAAGGTCACGCACGCGGGCGATGAAGGCCTGACGCTCTGTCGGCGAAATCGCACCGCGCGCATCGATCAGGTTGAAGACGTGGCTGGCTTTCAACGCATAATCATAGGCTGGCAGCGGCTTGCCCGCTTCGCGAAGCGCCGTGGACTGTTTCTCACAGCCCGAGAACCAGGTCTGCAGCATCTCCACATCGGCCAGTTCAAAGTTTAAGGCCGACTGCTCGATTTCGTTCTGCAGGAAGACATCTCCGTAAGAGAGAGGGGTCTGCGATGCCGGATCGTTGAAAGGCAGATTGTAGACATTGTCGACGCCGAACACATACATGGCGAGGCGTTCGAGGCCGTAAGTCAGCTCCCCGGAAACAGGGAACACGTCGAGCCCGCCGACCTGCTGGAAATAGGTGTACTGGCTGACTTCCATCCCGTCGCACCAGACTTCCCAGCCAAGGCCCCAGGCGCCGACGGTCGGGTTCTCCCAGTCATCCTCGACAAAGCGGATATCATGGACCGTCGGGTCGATGCCGATTTCGTAAAGCGAGTTGAGGTAAAGGTCCTGAAGGTCAGCCGGGTTCGGCTTCAGGATCACCTGATACTGATAATAATGGCCAAGCCGGTTCGGGTTCTCACCATACCGCGCATCTGCCGGGCGGCGCGATGGCTGCACATAGGCGGCGCGCCAGTCCTTAGGCCCCAGCGCGCGCAGCACGGTCGCCGGGTGCAGCGTGCCTGCGCCGACTTCCATGTCATAGGGCTGCAGGATCGCGCAGCCTTGCGCAGCCCAATAGGCCTGCAGGCGCAGGATCAGGTCCTGGAAGGAAGCGGGTTTCTCGCGGGCAACGGGTGCAGTCATGCTAGGGCTCAGCCTGTCAGGTTGGCTTTGTGGGTCAGGCTTCCGCCTAGCGCCAGATGGGGGCTTTCGCAACTGCCGAGGGGCGCGCGAAACCAGCTACCAGCAGCGGCTCTCCGGATGATCTGCGGCCCCTTCAGGCTGGCCTGCAATCATCGCATACGCACTTGGGTGTGAGAGCACGGCCGCAATCAGGCCGAAAAGGGATCCGGAAATGAGAAGAAAAATAAGAAGGATCTGCATGACCCAGCGTCATATAGCTCGATTGATCAGCGGGACGAGGTCCAGTCCAGCCCGGCATCGGAGCGCGCGATGGTTTCCAGAAGCTCGGTCCGCCCACCGCCCTTGCCTGTATAGATATTGATCCCCGGCAGGAGCCGCATCGGGCCGGATCGCAGCCCCTTGCGGGCGCGGACGATGACCCGCTTTGCATCTTCGCCGGGAAAGGAGCGGACAGGCAGGACTTCGATCTGGCCGGTGCGCCGCTCAATCAGCGACAAGATGCGCGCCAGCTCTGAGGCGCGGTGGATCATCACAAAGCGGCCCTTCGGCTTCAGCACGTGCAGCATCCGCCCGATCCAGTCTTTCAACGGTACTGTCTCCAGATAGGCGTCGGCCTTGCCCTCACCGGGAGAGGTGATCGACCCGCCGCGAAAGAAAGGCGGGTTGGAAAAGCAGAGGTCAAAACGGTTCTCGATGGTGTCGGATAGCTCGCTTACGTCCTGAAGCTCGATCGACATGCGGTCGCCAAAACCGTTCGCTTCAACGCCGAGACGGGCAAGCCCCGCCAGGCGCACATCACGCTCATAGCCGGTGAAACGCATCTTTTTCAGGCGATAGGCCGCTGGCAGCAGCGCCCCACCTGCCCCGCAGCCGAACTCGGCCGCGTCGCCGGTCATTTCGGGGTCAAGCGCTGCCGAGAGAAGAACGCTATCGGTCCCGGCGCGAAAACCGCGCCGTGGCTGGTAGACTTTTACCAACCCGCCAAGGAAGGCATCCTCCGTGACTTCGCCTTCAACCATCCTGGTCCAGTTCGCTCAGCGCGCGCCGGGCGGCATCTGCGTCATCTTCGTGCACCACGACCCTGACGGGAACCAGAGGCCCCCGCCCGTCGATATATGCGGTATGTTCATCAAGCACGAAAACTTCGATCCCGGCCTCGGAAAGCAGGTGTCTGATATAGCTCAGCTTGACGGGATCATTGGTGCGGAACACTTCTTCCATGACATGTCCCTTCACTGCTGCGGTCCTGTACCGCATCGCTGGACCGCGGACGTATTCGTATGCATATGACCTAGTCAATTGAGCTTAGCAGGAAATCTTTGTGTCTACACCAGCGACAGCGCGCGAAACTTCCAGCCGGTCATCCGTCGTCGAACGTCTGAGCGGCATGCTCGAAAAGACCCTGCTCAATGCCAAGGCTGCCAGCCCCGTAGATATCATTCCCGCCATGTCGGAGCACATCGTGTCGGCGGGGGGTAAGCGTCTCCGCCCGATGATCACGCTCGCCGCCGCTCAGGCGGTCGGCACGGCCAATCCATCGACCCATTCGCTGGCCGCTGCGGTTGAGTTCATCCACACCGCGACCCTGCTGCACGATGACGTGATCGATGAGAGCGACCTTCGCCGCGGCAAGCCTGCCGCGAAATCGATCTGGGGGAATTCTGCCTCCATCCTCGTTGGCGATTTCCTCTTTGCTCGCGCCTTCACGCTCATGGTGGAAACAGGCTCGCTCGAAATTCTCGACATCCTTTCGAACGCCTCTTCGGTGATTGCAGAGGGCGAAGTTCGCCAGCTCGCCGCGCAAGGCAAGCCTGACCTTCCGACCGAAGACTACCTTGCCATCATAGAAGCCAAGACCGCTGCGCTGTTTGAGGCAGCCGCCCGCGCTGGCGCGATTTCTGGTGGCGGTTCAGACCACGCCGCAGCGCTCGCAAGCTATGGCAAGAATCTCGGCCTTGCCTTCCAGATCGTCGACGATGTTCTCGACTATGGCGGCACGACCTCTGTCATCGGCAAAGTCGTCGGCGACGATTTCCGTGAGGGCAAGATTACCCTGCCCGTCATTATCGCCCGCCGCCGCGGCCGCGCCGAAGATCAGGCCTTCTGGGCCCGCGCGCTCGACCTCGACAAGCAGGAAGAAGGCGACCTCGCTCGCGCGATCCATCTTATCCGCACGACCGGTGCTGCTGAGGCGACAATTGCCGAAGCCGAGGCCTATGTCGGTCTTGCAAAGTCCGCGCTGTCGACGCTGCCGGATACGCCATGGCGCACCCTGCTCGGTGAACTTGCCGACTTCTGCATCCGGCGCGTCAGCTGAAGACGGGCGCGGCGCATACCGGCATTCTGCAACACCGGCAGAAACACCGTCCATACACCGCCACTGCACCGTCAAAACACCGTGGGCAGCCGGCAAACCAGTTCTAGCTTGAAGGCCGATAATCCCGAAAGGATTGCCGCATGAAGTTCAATCAGACCTCAGCCGTCGCCCTCTCCGCGCTCGCGCTCGCCGCCTGCGCCACCGTGGAAACTGCGCCGGAACAGACCTTCGAGATTTCCGAGGCTGACCAAGCCGCAGTGAACGCAAAAAAATTTGAAATTCTGGGTATTAGCCCCGAAACAGCGAATGATTTCGAGCTTTCTGACGCCGCCCTCGCCACCGCTGTTCGAGGTCCAGACGGCGCCCCAATTGGCCCGCTTGCCTATGCCTCTCCCGGTGATGCGGTAAAGGCGGGCGACATGGCCGCCTTCGTCGCAGCCATGAAGCTCAGCATTGAGCGCAACGACTCCAACGTCCCCTTCGCTTCCGCCATCAGTTCCATCGATGCTGCCGCTGCAGAGGATTATGAACGTGCCAGGGAGCTGGCGGATATAGCGGCGGAAAGCGCAGAGCTTTCATTGCTCGGCGGTTTCCTGAAAGCCTGGTACCTCGCGCTTGAGGGCGATTTTGACGCAGCCGTAGATGCTGAACTCGATGTGGGATCAAGGTTGCCCGGCCTGACCGGTGACCTCTCTCTCGCTGCCATGCTGGAAGCCGCAGGACGCGAGGAAGAAGCCCTCGCCGTCTATTCCGCCATCACCCCGTCAGAGATCGAGGCGCCTGAACACCAGTTTGACCCGCAGTCGATCCTCTTCAGCCATGTACGCCTCGTGATTTCGCGTCAGGCCCTGCTCCTGCGCCGTCTTGGCCGCGTGGACGAAGCGGTGGAACTTTACCAGCGCCTCGCCGAAGCCGAGCCGGAACGGGCTACCACCTATGCAGCCGCCATCGAACAGATCGAGACAGGCCGCGGCCTCGACAATGAGCCGCTGGATGCGAACACAGCCTTCGCGCGTTCCATGGCCGACTACTCGCTCGCCCTCGCCTATCAGCGAATGATCCGGTCGGCGTTCGCGGGCCAGCGGGCTTCTGGTTTCGACGACACCAAGGCAGCCTTTGATCAGCTGGCGCTCCTCATCGATCCAGACAATGAAGACCTCCGCCTTGCGGTCATTGCAGACCTTTATGACGAGACATTCTTCGAAGCCGCGCTCCATGTTGCAGAGGTTGCGCCGGAAGAGACCGCTTCGCTCCAACTTGCCAAGGCCCAGTCCTATGTCCGGATGGAGCAGGCAGACGACGCCCGCACCGCCCTTGATCGCGCGCTTGAGCTTGCCGATGAAGATGAGAAGCTCAGCACCACTTCGAGCGCGATGCTGATCTACGCCCTGCTTGGCGAACAGGAGAGCGCGAGCGAGCTGGCCGAAACAACGCCGGACCTTGCTGAGACGGACGCCGAAAAGGCGAGCGCGCACTCCACCAGCGCAACCATCTATTCCCAGTTCGGCAATTTCGAACGCGCCCTCTTCCATGCGGAGGCCGCCCGCGAGCTCGACGACACGCATGAGCGGCGCATGGCACTCGCCAATGCGATGGCGGATGCAGGCCAGGTCGACGAAGCGCTGCAGCTTATTCGCGCCGAAGCGCTGCGGCGTCCCAATGACCCTTATATGCTGAACACGCTGGGCTATTTCCTGATCGAGAACACCGAGCAGTATTCTGAGGCCTTCCGCGTCCTCGCGCGCGCCAATGCGCTGGCGCCGAATGACCCCTATATCGCTGACAGCTATGGCTGGGCCCGCTACCGGCTTGGCGACCTTGAAGGCGCAGCCCGTTATATCGAACAGGCCCGCCGCCTGCTTGAACCCAATATCCATTGGGAAATTGAGGATCACCTTGGCGATATTTATTGGCACCTTGGCCGCGAGGACGAGGCCCGCGAAGCGTGGGAGCGCGCGCTGACGGATTACCCCCGCGAGGAAACCCGCCAGAACCTTGTCGAAAAGCTGGAAAACGGCATTGAAGGCGCGCCGCCGGAGAAACAGCCACTTCCCGATATCTCGCTTGGTGATGATCAGGAAGTGAACCGCCAGGACATCTGATTACTTGTCCACATTGCATGACGGTAATGTGACCCGGTTTTCCTAGGAATGTCCGGTCAGGCCGGGTATGGTAAAGCTCCATGCCGGATATTGCGTAGGATCATGATCAAAAAGCGCCATCTTTCAGCTGTGTTGACCGCCGCCACCGTACTTTTGGCCGGGTGTTCGTCCATGCCTGATTATGGTCTTGTCCTGTCCGAACGCTTCCAGAGCTCTGAAACCGAAGCCACTGAGAAGCTGGCAGAGCCGAAGGCCGTCGCTTCGACGAATGAGTTCAGCGACTTTCTCATCGCGCGCTATGCGTCCCTGACGAACGATCCGCAGCAGGCCGCTCAACGCTATGCAGGCGTCGCACTTTCCGATACGGGCGACACCTCGATCACGGAGCGAGCGGTGTTTTCGGCGCTGCTCGCCAATGATTTCGACCTCGCCCTCTCAGTGTCGAAAGGCGCTGATGACTCCGTGTTGGGCCAGTCGAGCCTGCCGCGCCTGACACTGGCGGCCCACGCCATTTCCTCTGGCGACTATGACGCGGTGCCTGTCCTGACGAACCGGGAACGGTCCGGGCCTTTTTACGCGCTTGTTCTTGGTTCCCTGGAAGCCTGGGCCCTGTTCGGCAAAGGCGATCTTGGCCCGGCCGAGCTCACCCTGCTCGATGCAGCGGGCGAAGACCCGTACCTTCGCGACATCATGCTGAATTCGCTGGCTCTGATGGAAATCGCAGCCAGTCAGGATGAGCAGGCGCTCCAGACCCTCGGCTTTCTTGAAGAGAATCTCGCGCTCACCGCAGCCGCTGCAGAAAGCTATGCCCGTCTCCTGGCCAGTCGCGGGGAAGAGGTCCATGCGATCAATGTTCTGTCTGTCTATCTCGAACAGGTTGGCTACAGCCCGGCGATCGAAGACACGCTGAACCGGATTGCTGCTGGTGAAGACCTTCCGGTGAGACGCCTCAGCGCCGCAGAAGGAGCAGCGCTGTCGATCTACGTGCCCGCTGCCGCGCTCGCTGCGCAGTCCACCGATGACCTGCCCGGTGTCTACTATTCGATTGCGCTCGAACTTGATCCGCAGCTGCATGCCGCCCGCGCTCTCTTTGCTGACGCGCTGGACCGGTCCGGGCGCAGCAGCGACGCCATCGACATGCTGCGCGCCATTCCGGACGCCTCACCCTATCATGTGACAGCGATTGGTCAGCTTGCCTGGGCGCTGCACCGCGCCGGCAAGGATGAGGAAGCGCTGAGCCTCGCCATCGAAACGCTTTCGGAAGATCCTGAGCGCGACCTCAAGATCCAGATTGCCGACCTGCTCACCTCGCTCGAGGCCGATGAGGAAGCGCTTATCGCCTTTACCGAAGTCATTTCTGGCGACGAAGCACAGGGTGTCGGTGACTGGCGGCTCTACTATGCCCGCGGCACACTCAACGAGCGCCTCGGCAACTGGCCGGATGCTGAAACCGACTTCCTGACGGCCAAGGCGCTGAACCCATCGTCCCCGGAAGTCCTCAATCATCTCGGCTATAGCTGGGTTGATCGCGGCCTCCACCTTGAGCGCGGCATGGACCTTATCCGTCAGGCGCTGTCGCTACGCCCTAATAGCGGCGCCATCACAGACAGCCTTGGCTGGGGCTATTACAAGCTCGGCGACTTTGATCAGGCGGTCTACTATCTGGAGCTCGCCGCTGAAATCGAGCCCGATCTTGCTGAGATTATCGACCATCTTGGCGATGCCTACTGGATGACAGGACGGCGAACCGAAGCCCGCTTCCAGTGGGAAAAGGCGCTCACGCTTCTCCAGGACGACGAACAGGAAATTCGGGCGATCGAGCGCAAGATGCTTACCGGTCCTGAAACACAGGCGGCCAGCCGGGATAACTGATGCTGGCCCCGGCCAAGATAAACCTCCTGCTCCACGTCGGAGCCGTAAAGGAAAATGGCCGGCATCCGCTGGATAGTCTCGTCATGTTCGCTGGCCCCGAAGCATCTGACAGGGTCGAAGCCCGGCGAGCGACCGGCCTCAGCTTGCAAATTGACGGCCCGTTCGCCTCCCCGGACCTTGCGACCAGTGAGAACCTGGTTCTGAAGGCGCTCTCTGCCTGCGCGATCCGCGGGCTGCGTGTGCCGCCGCTTGCCATTACGCTTTACAAGAACATACCCGTAGCGGGCGGTCTTGGCGGCGGATCTGCCGATGCAGGGGCGATGCTGCGACAGCTGGTGAAGCTTGGCACAATCACCGACCAGATCGCATGGACGCTCGCCGCCAGTCTCGGCGGCGACGTGCCCGCCGCCTATGTCTCGCAGGCCTGCCGGATGCAGGGCGAAGGCGAAGTCATCAAGCCGATCAGCGGTCTTCCGGACATGCCGACGCTTCTCGTAAACCCGAATATCGCCTGTCCGACGGGGCCGGTGTTCAGGGCTTTTGACGAAGCCACCGGCAATCCGGGGCTATCGCCGCTGGACCTTCCTGCCTTTGAACACCCGCCTGAAATGATCGCCTGGCTGCGCAATTATAGCCGCAATGACCTCGAAGCCCCGGCCATCGGCCTGGTGCCAGAAATTGAAGGCGTGCTGGACGCGATCAGGGGACTGCCGGGATGCGCGCTCAGCCGGATGTCCGGCTCTGGCGCGAGCTGTTTTGGCCTGTTCGAGACCCGTGCAGACCTTGTCGCCGCCGCCGATACGCTGAAATCTCAATATCCGCACTGGTGGGTGGCTCCCACGCTTCTCAAAGGCGGCTAAGATCGGCAAATGCCTGAGCTGATTCTCTATCCGGTCATCTGCCTTCTGGCGGGCCTTGTCTCTTATCTCGTGTGCCAGCTCAGCCGGAAATGGCGCGTGCTCGACATGCCGGACGGCCAGCGGAAGTTCCAGGCAGCGCCTGTGCCGCGCCTTGGCGGGGCCGGTATTCTGGCCGGTTTCTTTACAGCGGTCCTGCTCGCAGGCGTGCTGCATGCCGTGAACCCGCTCTTGCTCGGCAATGACTTCCTGCCCGGCAATGTGAGCGCCGTAGCTGTGGCGCTGGCGGCAAGCCTCGCCTTTGCTGCCATCGGCGCAGCTGATGATATCAGCGACCTCAATGCGGTCCTGAAACTCGTCCTGCTGCTCGCAATCTGTGTTGGCGCGCCGCTTTTCGGCGTCGTGGTCCCGGAGCTCGATAGCCCGTTCGGCAACCTCACGATGCCCGCGCTAATGATCATAGGATCTGCCCTCTGGCTGCTTGTCTTTACCAATGCCGCCAACTTCATGGACGGCAGCAATGGTCTCGCCATTGGCGTCCTTGCCTTCATGTTTGCGGGCCTTGGCGCGTCGCTTTTGCTCAGCGAAGCGGGCCGTTTTCCGCCCGGCCTGTTGGCCATTGTCGGCGCCTGTGCCGGCTTTCTCATCATCAATATGCGCGGCCAGCTCTATGCGGGCGATATAGGCGCGTTCGGCGTCAGCGCGCTTTTCGCAACGCTCGCCATCATTTCAGGCCTGTCGGTCTGGACGATTGCGACGCTCGCCCTGCCTATTCTTATCGATACGCTGATGACGCTCGTCTTGCGGGCAAGGAGACGCGAGAGCCTGTTCACCGCGCACCGCGACCATGCCTATCAGGCACTCATCAAGTCTGGCTGGAGCGCGTGGGAAGTCGCCATTCTCTGGTGGGGCCTTGCCGGTGCCTGTGCGACCGGGGCGACGATTGGGGCGGCAGGTGGGGGCGCGCTACCCTTTACCGTCTTCGCCTGCCTTGCCCTGCTTCTCAGCTTCGGCTGGGTCAGGGTTCAGAGAACGTGCGGCCAGATGGGCGCGCGCCTCGTCCAGATCTAGCTTGCGGATCCCGGTCCCGGGCCGCCAAATGAACGCGATCAGCAGACCGACCACCGCAAAGCAGCCCCCTGCTATCAGCGCATAAAGCTCCATGCCTCCCCGCGCCTCCTGAGAGAAGGCCATTCCGGCGATGCCAGCCAGTATCATGGCGAGGCCGAGCAGAAAGAATATCCAGCGCGGCGCGCCGCCAACCCCGACTTTCAGCGTAACGTCGGGCCTCGCCTCAGCCACCTCGCCGACGATGGCCCGGCAAAGCGCCAGAAACTGCTCATAGTTTTGGTCGCCGGGCGGTGCGTTGCAGCCGATCCGGTGACGACGATCACCGGTCTCAACGTCCAGCCACGCGCTATGCGTCTGGCGTGCTCTGAGTTCACCGAAATGCAAGCCGGTGACATTGGCAAAGCTCAGATAGAGCTCACCATTGCAGGTCAGCATGCCGCTATCGACAGTCCAGTTGTCCCGCCCTCTCAGGAGGGCGGGTTTGAATTCGAAGCTCTGCACATCGCGCTCCTGTTCAGGATGCGAACCTACATATTTGGATAGGCAGGACCGCCGCCGCCCTCAGGCGTCACCCAGTTGATGTTCTGGTTCGGGTCCTTGATATCGCACGTCTTGCAATGGATGCAGTTCTGCGCGTTGATCTGGAAGCGTGGCTCCTTGCCTTCTTCCTCAACCCACTCATAAACGCCTGCCGGGCAGTAGCGCTCGGATGGGCCCGCGAACACGTCATGCTCTGAACGCTTCTGCAACTCCATATCCTTCACGATCAGGTGAACCGGCTGGTCTTCAGCATGGTTGGTGTTGGTGAAGGATACGTTCGTCAGCTTGTCGAAGCTGAGCTTGCCGTCCGGTTTGGGGTATTCGATCTTCCGGCACTGGTCTGCAGGCTTCAGATACTCATGGTCAGCCTTCTTGTGGCTGAGCGTCGGCAGGTAGCCAAAGCCAAAGAGGTAGCGCAGCCACATGTCCGGCATGGCCAGAACAGCGCCCGCCAGCGTGCCATACCGGCTGATCAGCGGCTTGGAATTGCGGACCTGCGAGAGGTCCTTGTAGACCCAGCTGTCCTTGTAGGCCGTCTCATAGGCGTCGAGCGTATCGCTCTGGCGACCTTCGCGCACAGCCTCGACAGCGGCTTCAGCCGCGAGCATGCCGGTCTTCATCGCATTGTGGGAGCCCTTGATGCGCGGCAGGTTTACGAAACCGGCAGAACAACCGATCAGTGCGCCGCCCGGGAAGGCGAGCTTTGGCACAGACTGCACGCCGCCGGACGTGATCGCGCGCGCGCCATAGGCAACGCGCTTGCCGCCTTCGAGGAACTTGCTGATTTCCTGATGGTGCTTGTAGCGCTGGAATTCCTGATACGGAGAGAGCCACGGATTCTTGTAGTTGAGGTGAACCACATAGCCAACGGAGACATAGTTCTCGCCGCCTTCGGAGAAGTGGTAGAGGAAGCCGCCGCCATTGCCGTCCTTGTCCTGGACGGGCCAGCCAAAGGTGTGCTGGACATAGCCAGCGCTGAATTCAGGATGATCTGCCGGGACGGACCAGACCTCCTTTAGGCCAATGCCGTATTTCTGCGGGTCGCAGTCGGCTTCGAGGTCGTACTTCGCCTTGACCTGCTTGGTCAGCGAACCGCGGGCACCTTCGGCGAAAAGGACGTATTTGCCCAGCAGCTCCATGCCCGGCTCATAGTCGCCCTTGTGGCTGCCATCGGCCGCGATGCCCATTACACCGGCGACGACGCCTTTGACTTCGCCGTTCTCGCCGTAGACCACGTCGGACGCAGCAAAGCCCGGGAAGACCTGCACACCGAGATTTTCGGCTTCTTCGCCGAGCCAGCGGGTGACGTTGGCGAGCGAGCCGGTGAAGCAGCCATGATTGTGCATGAAAGGCGGGAAGCCAAAGGTCGGCATGCCCATGGAGCCTTTCGGGCCAAGCAGCTTGTACTTGTCAGAAGTAACCTCGGTGTAGATCGGCTTGTTGTCGCGGTCGCGCCAGTCAGGAATCAGCTCATCGAGGGCTTTGGGGTCGAGCACCACACCGGAGAGGATGTGCGCACCGATCTCGCCGCCTTTTTCCAGCACGACGACTTCCAGTTCTTCGCCTGCTTCATTGGCCAGCTGTTTCGCCCGGATCGCAGCTGAAAGGCCTGCAGGCCCACCGCCAACGATTACCAGGTCGAATTCCATGGATTCGCGTTCCACCGCTTCGGTCATATCTTGTCTCTCCCGGCTGAGGCCACGTGTGATAGCCCGCTTTGTACATAATCACAGTCCGGTCTACAGTCGATTTGCCAGAATTCCAAAGGGTCTCAATGTCTCAGACGGAACAAATTCAGGCGCTTGAGGCGCTGCGCACCTGGTGGGCGGAGATGGGTGTGGAGGCCGATGAGGCAGAGATCCGCGCCCTGACCAAGGCTGCGCGCGCAAGACCTGACGCCAGTCAGGCGCCCGCACAGGCGCGCGCCCTGCGCCGAATTCCGAAAGAGAAAGGTCATGAGGACTGGGTCGAGGAGGCACGCAACCTTGCGAAAGCCGCGTCGAGCTTTGCTGAGCTGAAGGCGGCCATTGAGGGGTTCGACGGCTGCCTTCTGAAAGAAGCGGCGCGCAATGCGGCCTGCTTCGATGGGGTCGAGGGTGCCCCCGTCATGGTGATTGGTGAGGGCCCGGGCGCCGAAGAGGACAAGCAGGGCCTGCCATTCGTGGGGCGTGCGGGTCAGCTGCTGGACAGGATGCTTGGCGCAATCGGCCTCTCGCGCGCGACAAACACATTCATCACCAACGTCAATTACTGGCGTCCGCCCGGCAACCGGAACCCGACCGATGATGAGCTGGCGCTCTGCCGTCCATTCGTCGACCGGATGGNNGGCGGTGTTTCGGCAAAGTCGCTTCTCAATGCCTCCATCGGCATCATGAAGCTGCGTGGCACCGAACAGAATTTTGAGACACCGGGGGGATATTCAGGCCCCCTCTTCCCGATCTTCCATCCGGCCTTCCTGCTGCGCCGGCCGGAAGAAAAGAGCCGTGCCTGGCGCGACCTGTTGCAGATACAGGAACGGCTGGAGGGGCTTTCTTGAAGCCAGAAGAACCGCGGAGCGAAATGGATGAAGCGAGCCATGCGTTCCTGACATTCGCGATCGTCAGCGGCCTCGCCGGATTAGCCGCCAACTTTATGATGATCGCACTTGGCTCGCCGACCATTATCGCAATTTCGGCCTCCATCATTGCGGGGCTCGTCATCGGGTTTCTGACCGCTCAGCTGCGAATTGTCAGGGCTGGCATGAGGCGAATTTTCACCTGGATAGGAGAACTAGCCTGGTGGTTCTGAGCCGCTCCTCTCAGTTTTCTTCCGCGCATTAAAAACCCCGGAGCGCGAGGGAGGGGGAGGGGATGCGCTCCGGGGCTTTTTGAGAGGGTAAAGCGTGAGGGGGAGGGACGCTTCAGCCTCTTTTTGATGGACGTCCACCGGATGTGCGGTCCAGCTTCCTTAGGTGTCCAATCTGTCTAATCTACTCTTCGAGCTTCTCTTCGGCTTTCTCCTCGACAAGTTCGATTTCGTCTGCCTTACGTTTCTTGAACGCAGCTCCCAATTTTTCGTTCCCGTCCTTGCCGACAGTTTCTTTCGCCACCGGGAAGACGTCGTTTTCTTCCTCTTCCATGTGGTGCTCGTAGCGATCCTTGAGCTTTTTGAACTTGGTGAGCCAGGCAGGTGACGACATGTCGGTGTCGTTCAGTTCTTCCATGAGATCATCGAGTTCCTTGTGCTCGGCGACGGAGTGGCGGCCTTCAGGCTGGCCATCTTCGGTTGCGATGAGCTTGGAATAGAAGGTCTCTTCCTCAGCTGCGGCGTGCGCGCTGACATCGTGGTAGAACTTGTCCCAGACGTCGCGGCGCATCTCATTGTCGCCGCTCGTGCTGGCGATGAGGTCGAGCATCTCGCGGTGCTTGTCGTGGTCTTTCTTCAGTGTTTCGTAGATCGTGGACATGGTGGTCCTCTTCCTTCGCGTTTCGAACACTGCTTAAACGCCATGAGACCGGAGCTGTTCCGCCCGACGTGGCGCCCTTTCGCGCGACAATTTGAACCTTGTCGAGATCTGCTCATGCCAGCGCCTCTTTCTGTCATCATCCCGACCCTCAACGCTGCCGGGGAATTACCCCAGTGTCTGGCGAGCCTTATGCCAGGCGCCGAGGCGGGCCTCATCCGGGAAGTCCTGCTGAGCGATGGCGGATCTGGCGATGCGACGGCGGAGATTGCTGACGCTGCTGGCGCATCGATCATTGAGAGCGAGCCGGGACGCGGCAAGCAGCTGGCCGCCGGCGCAGAGGCTGCCCGAGGCGATTGGCTTCTTTTCCTGCACGCCGATACGGCGCTGACCCGCGACTGGGTTGAGCGCGCGCGCGATCACATATCCAATGCACCGGGAAAAGCGGCCTATTTCACCCTCGCCTTCAGGTCCGATCACCCGATGGCCAAGCATGTCGCAGGCAGAGCGAACAGGCGCGCGAAGCTGCTCGGCCTGCCCTATGGCGATCAGGGCCTGCTTTTGCCCCGCAGTCTGTACAAGGAGGCCGGCGGCTATCAGGACCTGCCTCTGATGGAAGACGTCGCACTGGTGCGGGCCATTGGCAAACGCAGGCTCAACATGCTCTCAGCCGAGGCGCGGACATCTGCAGCCAAGTACGAACGTGATGGCTGGCGAAAGCGTAGCTGGAAGAATGCGTGGCTGATTACACGTTACCTGTTTGGCGCCAGTCCGGAAAAGCTGGCGGCCGACTATCGCTGAGCACTGCCCCGAATGACCAGACCAACGCTTCTCATCTTCACCAAGGCCCCGCGGATCGGGGCGTCGAAGACCAGGCTCGCGGCAGATATCGGCCGGGTCGCTGCGCGCCGCATGGCCCGCGCCCTCACGGCACATACGATCAGCCAGAGTGAACACCCGGCATGGCGCACGTGCCTCATGGTCGACCCACCATCGCTGATGTCATCCACCCTCGGCGGGCTCTGGCCTCGCCGGCTCGAGCGGCGTGCCCAACGGGGCCGCTCACTTGGTGAGCGTCTGACCCATGCCATGATGAAAGCCCCTCGTGGGCCCGTCATCTTCATCGGGACTGACGCGCCAGACCTTCAGACCGGCTTGATACTGGAGACGACCCGGAATCTGGGCCGGAACTCAGCTGTGTTCGGGCCTGCCCTCGACGGGGGCTTCTGGCTGTTTGGCATTTCGCGCGACCTGCGCAGCCCAAGTCTCTTTAAAGATGTCCGCTGGTCCAGTCCTCATGCAATGGAGGATGTCTGGAGCAACTTGCCGCATGACGTCAGTATAACTTTATTGCCTCAGCTGATCGACATAGATACATGGCGCGACTGGCAACTGTACAAATACAAGCATAGAGGCTGGGATGAACGGTGATGTTGATGCAGGTTATCGACGAAGTCCGCCAAATTGTTCCATGTCCCGGCCTATCAAAGAGGGTCCGCCATGTACAAACTAGCCTATGTCAGCGTAGCAACGCGTACGCTGACGTCTGTTGATCTTCAGAGTATTCTGGAAGCCGCGATCACCAGGAACCGCGATTGCAACATAACGGGCATTCTACTCTTCAATGGCACGAACTTCATGCAAGTCCTAGAAGGGCCGCAGGAAGAGGTCGACAAGATCTTTGAAGATATCTGCAAGGATGAGCGTCACCGGAACGTGGTCGTCATCTACCGCGAAAGAACGAGCGTGCGCGAATTCGACGAAGCGCCGATGCTCCTGCAGATCGTGCCTGCCTCCCACGGCGTCGCGCCGGACGGCATGACCATCACCAAGGACATCGCGCTGTTCCTCCCGTCGACGCTCGCGCGTCATTTCCGCACCATTCTGGAAAGCTTCGACACACACGGCGACTAGGCTGCTGACGCTGATTCGCCTGTGGATGGGCGCTTTATCGCGTCCATATTGTTCTTGTTTTGTTCCATTTCTCATGGTTTCTTTCCCCCATGAGACTGAACCAGAAACTTCCCCCGAAAGGCCGCGTCACCAACCTAGACGTGTCGCACAGCGCTGAGCGCCATGAACATCGAGGGCGCGGCGCGATCTCCAACCAGACAGGCCGCTTCGAGCGCGAGACACGCGACGCGTTCGATGATGGCTGGGGCACGATCGAGGACAGTGCCGCGCGCCTCGACACAACTCTGACGCGTGAAAGCGCGCGCACGATCATCACCTATAACCGGTCGCCGGACATTTCCTTCGACCGGACGATCAATCCCTATCGGGGCTGCGAGCATGGCTGTGTCTACTGTTTTGCGCGCCCGACGCATGCCTATCATGGCCTGTCGGCTGGCCTCGACTTCGAGAGCCGTCTCTTCTTCAAACCCGAAGGCCCTGCCCTGCTGCGCAAGGAATTGTCGCGTCCGTCCTATGTGCCACGGCCCATCGCGCTTGGTATGAATACGGACGCCTACCAGCCCGTTGAACGCCAGCTGAAACTGACGCGAACCTTCCTGGAAATCCTGTCAGAGCATAATCATCCGGTCACCCTGCTGACCAAGTCCGCGCTTATCCAGCGCGACATCGACCTTATCGCGCCTATGGCGGAGAAGGGGCTCGCCCGGGTTGGCGTATCCCTGACGACGCTTGACCCACGGCTTGCGCGCCTGATGGAGCCGCGCGCAGCAGCGCCCTATCGCAGGCTACAGACCATATCGGCGCTGACCAAGGCGGGCATCCCGATCATCGCAATGACTGCGCCCATCATTCCGGCCCTTAACGAGCCAGAGATGGAAGACCTTCTGGAAGCGGCTGCCGAGAACGGCGCCTCCAGCGCAGGCTATGTCGTGCTTCGCCTTCCATTTGAGCTGAAAGACATCTTCCATGAATGGCTTGCAGAACATTACCCGGACCGCGCGGCGAAAGTGATCAACACGCTGCGCGATATGCGCGGTGGGCAGGATTACGATTCAAACTGGTTCGAACGCGGACGCGGGCGCGGGGTCCATGCCCAGATTATTTCCCAGCGCTTCAAGAAAGCCGCGCGCAGGCTCGGCCTGGACGAAGCTCGCCCGCGTCTGCGGACCGACCTTTTTCGCCCGCCAGAGCCGCCCACGAACCAGATGCGTCTCGCTTTCTGATGCAGCGCTGCGCACGGAGCTGCCGGACGTAACGATTGAATAACCAAATTCCTGCGGGATGCGCGCCTGAAACCGAATCGCGCAAGAGGGCAATCAAGTATGGATCTGGTCCGCAATACGATCATCGAAGGCGAATGTGTCGACGTGCTGTCGCGCCTTCCGGACAAGTCCGTTGACCTTGTCTTCGCCGACCCGCCCTACAACCTGCAGCTTGGCGGCGGGCTCACCCGGCCCGACCAGTCGCATGTCGATGGCGTCGATGATGCCTGGGATCAGTTCGACAGCTTTGACGCCTATGACCTGTTCACCCATCAATGGCTGACCGAATGCCGCCGCGTCCTGAAGGATGATGGCGCGATCTGGGTCATCGGCTCGTATCACAACATCTTCCGGGTCGGCGCGATCCTCCAGGATAGCGGCTTCTGGATCCAGAATGATGTGATCTGGCTGAAGTCGAACCCGATGCCGAACTTCAAGGGCACGCGCTTCCAGAACGCGCACGAGACGCTGATCTGGGCCGGCAAGACCGAGAAATCGCGCGTCACCTTCAATTACGACGCGCTGAAAGCTTTCAATGAAGACAAGCAGATGCGGTCCGACTGGACGATCCCGCTTTGCACCGGGTCTGAGCGCCTGAAAGACGTTCAGGGCAAGAAGGCCCACCCGACGCAAAAGCCGGAAGCGCTCCTGAAGCGCGTCATACTGGCGACCACAAATCCGGGCGATGTGATCCTAGACCCATTCTCTGGCACCGGCACGACGGCCGCTGCCGCGAAGATGCTTGGCCGCGACTATGTGGGCATCGAGCAGGACCCGTCTTACATTCGTCTCTCGCGCGCCCGACTGTCAGCGATCACGCCGCTCGAAGGCGAAGCACTGGAAACACAAAAAGGCGCACGTGCCCTGCCCCGCGTTCCGTTTGGCGCCCTTGTGGAAAATGGCTGGCTCAAGCCCGGTGACCGCCTCTGGTCGCCAAAGAAGCGCCACCATGCCCGCATCCGTGTTGATGGCAGCCTGTCATCGGGTGACGCTTCCGGCTCGATCCACCGGCTGGGTGCCCATGTCATGAAGCAGCCAGCCTGCAATGGCTGGACATTCTGGCACTATGAATCGCCAAAGGGCGACCTTGCACCGATCGACCTGCTTCGTCGCCGCTACCGCCAGGAAATGGGCCTCAACTAGCCTCTTTCTCCAATGGTCATAGCCTAAGGGAAGACCCTGCCTTGCCGCAGGCGCCCGGATCGTGTCGAAAGACAAGGTATGGGACACGAAGGCCAGGACATCTTCCTGAAGGACATGCTCGTCTTTCTTTTCGCCGCCGGCATTATCGTGCCAGCGCTGCGACTGGTGCGTGTGCCTGCAGTGGCAGGCTTCCTGATCGCTGGCGTGGTGCTTGGCCCCTACGGCCTCGGCACGCTGGAAGACCTTTGGGCGCCGGTCCAATTCATTACCGTCGGTGAGCCAGAAGCCGCAGCGCCCTTTGCTGAGCTTGGCATTCTCTTCCTTCTCTTCCTGATCGGGCTGGAGCTTTCCTTCGAGAAGCTCTGGCGTATGAAGGATGCTGTCTTTGGCGCGGGCGCTTTGCAGTCGGTGGCGAGCGCTATCGCCATCGGTGTCGCTCTGTGGCTGATCGGGCTGGAGCCTGCCGCAGCGGCCATTATTGGCCTCGCGCTGGCTCTCTCCTCCACCGCCATCGTCATGCAGACACTGACTAGTGAACATCGTGCTACAGGGCCAACGGGCAAAGCGGCCTTGGGTGTGCTCCTCTTTCAGGACATCCTCGTCGCGCCAATTCTCATTCTCATCAGCTTCCTGTCGGCAGAGAGCGGTGGCAGCCTTGCTGGCGGCGTACTGCGCGCGCTTGGCGAAGGACTTCTAGCGCTGGTCGTCATCGTTGCCATTGGCCGCTTTGCGGTGCGCCCTGTCTTCAGGCTGGCGGCGCAGGCGGGCGGGCGGGACTTCCTCATGGCTGTTACGCTTCTAACCGTCATTGGCGCGGCCGTGATCACTGCGTCCGCCGGTTTGTCTGTGGCGCTGGGTGCTTTCCTTGCGGGCCTGCTGCTGGGCGAGACAGAGTTTCGCCACCAGACCGAAGTCGATCTCGACCCGTTCAAGGGGCTGCTGCTCGGCATCTTCTTCATGACGGTCGGAATGAGCATCGACCTCGCCGTCATCGTGGATCTCGCGCCAATTGTGCTTGGTGGTCTGGCGGCGATGTTGGCCATTAAGCTTGCCATCGCATGGACCAGCACGCGCATCTTCGGCGCGGCCCGTCCTGTTGCCACCGAGGCGGCGTTCCTGCTGGCGCCTGCGGGTGAGTTTGCCTTTGTCGTGATGGCATCTGCGACAGCAGCCGGGTTGCTCACCTCTCAGCAGGCAACGCCTGTTACCGCGATTGCGGGCCTCTCCATGCTGCTTATTCCGGCGACGTCCCGGCTGGGGCAAATCCTCGCGAAGCGCTTCGAGCCGGTGAAGCCCGCGCACGAGCCAGAGCCGCAAAGCTTTGAGGGCCTGGATGGGCACGTGATCATTACAGGCTTCGGCCGTGTCGGGCGTACGATTGCGCGCGTCCTGTCAGAGGCCAACACCGATATCGTGATCGTCGAGCGCGATCCGTCGCTTGTCCGGCAGGGACGAAGGGAAGGCTGGCAGGTCTCTATCGGGGATGCGGCACGGCCGGAAATGCTGGAGGCAGCAGGGCTCGCCGGGGCGTCGATGGTGGTTGTCACGGTCGATAACGCTGCCAGCGCCCGCCAGATGGTCGAAGCGGTGCGCAAGATGCGCCCTGCCCTGCCCATCATGGTGCGGGCGCGCGATGCAGAACATGGGCGAGAGCTTGAAGCGGCTGGCGCGACCTATGTCATCCCGGACGCGATCGAGGCCGCCCTGCAGCTATCCGGCCGGGTGCTCGAAGAGTTCGGCTATGCCAATGAAACAGTGAGGGATCTTCTTGCTGCAGAGCGGGACGAGGCCTATCGGGCTGGCACCCGCGAAACCTCATGAAGCAAGCTTCAGCGCTTTCCTGAAAACGCTCGGCAGGGCACCTGCCACGCTGTCCGCGTCGCGCAGCTCATATCCGTCCGGAAGCGCGCCTTCACTTTCGACAATGAGCACGTTCAAGCGCAGTTCGAAATGGGTGAAGACGTGTTTCACCTCACCGATCTCGCGCGCCTCCTCTATCCATTCCAGCCGCGCCGCTGCGCCATCCTCTCGCCAATCTGTTGTCGGAAGCCCCAGCATCCCGCCCAGCAGCCCCTGCGGTGGGCGCGTCTCAACGGCAACGCCGGACGCCGCACGCACGATATAGACCTCGCCAAATCGAACCGGCTTATGGGATAGCGCTCTGGTTCGCCTTCCTCATGCGCCGCGCACCAGGCCCGTAGAGGGCAGATCAGGCAGTTGGGGCGTTTTGGCGTGCAGATGGTGGCGCCCAGATCCATCAAGGCTTCTGCGAACTCTCCCGGCCTGTCTCCGGGGACAAGTTCACTCACGAGGTCCGCGATGCGTCGCTTCTCATCCTTCCACTCACCCTTGGCGGCGAGGATGCGGGCGAAAACACGGTCGACATTGCCATCGACGGCGGCGGCGCGTTGATCGAAGGCGAGCGCCGCGACGGCCCCTGCCGTATACGGCCCGATGCCGGGCAGCTCTCGAAGCCCTGCCTCAGTCCGAGGCCAACTGCCCCGCGCAGCAACCTCGCGTGCGCATTTCAGGAGGTTGCGGGCGCGAGCGTAATAGCCAAGGCCCGCCCAAGCCGCCATGACGTCCCCATCTTCGGCTGAGGCCAGTGCCTCTATAGTCGGCCATGTCCGGGTGAACGTTTCGAAATAGCCCGCCGCATGCGGCACTGTGGTCTGCTGCAGCATGATCTCTGCCAGCCACACGCGGTAAGGGTCTGGAACGACACCGCGGCCACGCTCACCCGGGCCAATTCGCCAGGGCAGCGTGCGCGCATGACGCCCATACCAGTCAAGAAGTGCATCAGGCAGCCCGTCAAAGCGCGTGCCAGCCGCAGAAGCGGCCTTTTCTCGTTTCGCCATGCAGGGCACAATCACGTTCATGGTGATGAGATCAAGCCTCGACCCGCTGGAAGAAGCCCGTGCCCGGATCAGGCTGCGCCATGCCCGCGCGAAACCGGTTGCCCCGGCCCCGAAAACGATCGGCACGTTGAGCCAGCGCATCACCCGCGACCGCGTGCCGGACAAGGGCCCCGCCATTGGCCGGTTGAAGCTGATCTGGGCCGAGACCGTCGGCGCGCAGATCGCACGGGTTTGCGAACCAGAAAAAGTTGGCTCTGGCGGCAAAGGCAAAGGACGCGTCCTGACTGTTCAGTGCATCCCGGCAGCCTCAACCATGATCCAGCATCAGAGTGAGCTGATCCGCCAGCGCGTCTCTGTGGCCTTGGGCGGCGATATCTCAGAAATCCGGATCAAGCAGGGACCGCTTGCGCGCCAGCCAGCCCCGAAGCCTGTACGCACCCGCCGACCCCTGACAGCCGAGGAGCGGACCGCACTGGAGGCTTCAGTTGCAAAGATAGAAGATCGCGCCTTGCGAGAGGCGGTTTTGGCGCTGGGCGAAGCTGTGCTAGCCAGCGACGAGACAAAGAATTTGCCGGATCAAGCCTGACCGGCCCCTGACCTACCAATCTTGAAGAGAAGACGTCATGAAAATGAATACCCTGACCCGCCGGACCTCCATTCTGGCCGTATCCTTCCTGATGATGGCTGCCTGCGGGGCCTCAGGCGGAGAGAGCGGCGAGGGTCCGAACAGCGCGGCCCTTCAGGAAATCTCGCTTGGTGAGGCAGATGCGCCGGTCACCATCGTCGAGTATGCATCCTGGACCTGCCCGGCCTGTCTCCAGTTCCACAATGACGTCGTCGGCAATCTGAAAGAAGAGTATGTCGACACCGGCAAGGTCCGCTACGTCTTCCGGGAATTCCCGACGGCGCCGGCAAACATTTCCGTCGCAGGCTTCGCCATTGCCCGCTGCGCCGGTGAAGACCGGTATTACGACGTACTCGATGAGCTCTTCTCCCGTCAGACCGCCATCCTCAGCCTTGCCCGTCAGGGCGGCCAGGTGAAGCAGGCTCTCCAGCAGATCGGCGCCAATCACGGCATCACTGACGAAGCAGAGTTCGACGCCTGTCTGAACAATTCCGATATCCGCCGCGCCATCTCCGCTTCTGTTGCTGCAGGTGACGAGGCCGGCGTGAACGCAACGCCGACCCTCTTCCTCAATGGCGAGCAGCTCGAAGGTTATGAGTGGCGCCAGTGGCCAGCGATGCAGGCGATGCTCGACGAAGCCCTTGGTGAAGATGCGCCAGAAGCTGCCACTGAAGCGAGCATGGAAGAGGCTGAAACCCCCGCCATGACTGACGAGGGCGACATATCGGGCGAATCTATGAACAGTGACACTGAGTCCATGGACGAAACCGAAGGTGAGGCTGCGCCGCAGCAATAAGCCTTTCATTCAGTTGGGGAGCCTGCATTGCACATTTCAGAACTGCGCATTGCAGGCTTCAAATCCTTTGTTGAACCTCAGGAAGTTCCCATCCATCCGGGCCTGACAGGCATTGTCGGCCCGAATGGCTGTGGCAAGTCCAACCTTCTCGAAGCCCTGCGCTGGGCCATGGGCGCCAGTTCCGCCAAGGCCATGCGCGGCGGCGAGATGGACGACCTCATCTTCTCCGGCTCGCAAAGCCGACCGGCCCGTGAGCTGGCTGAAGTTACCCTCGTTCTCGACAATTCAGACCGCACCGCGCCGCCGGAGTTCAATGCCTCCGATACGCTTGAGGTCGTGCGCCGGCTGAAACGGGGCGCTGGTTCGACCTACAAGCTCAATGGGCGGACGGTACGCGGCAAGGACATCCAGCTGATCTTTGCGGATGCGTCGACAGGCGCGAACTCCCCTTCTCTGGTTCGTCAGGGCCAGATTTCGGAACTGATCGGCTCCAAGCCGCAGAACCGCCGCCGCATCCTTGAAGAGGCCGCCGGTATCGCGGGCCTTAATACCCGCCGCCACGAAGCCGAATTGAAGCTGCGCGCCGCTGAAACCAATCTCGAACGCCTGTCTGAAGTCTCAGCCGAGGTGGAACGACAGCTCGAAAGCCTGAAACGTCAGGCCCGTAAAGCGAGGAAATATAAAGAGCTTTCCGACAAGATCGCCGCGCTGGAAGCCTTCCTCGCCCATCTTCGCTGGCAGACGGCCACTGAAGCCAAAACGCTCGCCGAGGAAGAGCTGGTTCGTTGCCGGGATGCTGTCGAGGCCCTGACCCGCGCCTCGGCCATCGCAGAGACGCGCCGCATTGAGGCCGGTGATGGCATCCAGCCGCTGCGCAATGTTGAAGCGGCCATCTCCGGAAAGCTGGGCCAAGCCAAGATCGACCTTGCCCGCCTTGAAACCGAGCGCAAGACCGCTGCCGAGCTGCTGGCCCGCCATGAGAGCGAAGCGCGCCGGATAATGTCCGACATTGAGCGCGAGCAGTCGCAGAAGGAAGAAGCCGAAAGCGCCCTTGCCGAAGCGTGTGAAACGCTGGCGGCACTGCCGACTGAAGACCCTGAGGCGAATGAAGACCTTGAAGCTGACGCGAAGCAGAAGCTGGAAAAGGCCCGCGCCGATCTCGAAGCTGCGCAGACACGCGCTGACACGCTGGGTGGCAAGCTCGCCGAGTTGAGAGCCGCCCGTCAGGCCGCTGAAGCCAATGCGAACCAGCAGCGCCGCCGCAAACAGTCGCTTGAGAGCGATGCGGCCCGCCTCCGCCAGCAACTGGCTGAGATGCCGGACACAGCGGCGCTGGCGGAACGCCTCGCTGCGGCCGAGAAAGCCGAAGAGGCCGCAGAGATCGCACTGCATGATGCGGAGCGCGCCGTCGACGCTGCCGACGAGGCCCTGGTTGAGGCCCGCGCCAGTGAAACCGCAGCCCAGGGCCCGCGCAATAAGGCAGACCAGGCCGTGCGAACGCTGGAGTCCGAGATCGCAGGCCTCAAACGCCTGCTTCAGCCGTCTAGCGGCCCCAACGCACCGCCTGTCATTGACCGGATCCGCTCCGATGATGGCTATGAGAAAGCCGTTGCCGCTGCGCTGGGTGATGACCTTCAGGCATCGACCCGGTCTGATTCGCCGCTCTACTGGGGCGGAAGTTCGATCGAGACATCTGCCCTGCCAGATGGCGCAGAGCCGCTTTCCACCCATGTGGAAGCCCCGGTCGAACTCGCCGTGCGCCTTTCACAATGCGGCGTTGTCCCGGCCGAGATGGGTCCGCGCCTGGCGGCTCATCTGAAACCCGGCCAACGGCTCGTTTCCGTTGAAGGGCATCTCTGGCGCTGGGATGGCTTCACGCGCACCCCTGACGCACCCGTTTCTGCCGCCGAACGCCTCGCACAGCAGGCTCGGCTCGATGCCGCCGAAGCCGAAGTCGGCCCAGCCCGCAAACGCCTTGAATCAGCAACAGCAGAGCTGTCCGAAGCACGAGAAAGCCGCGAGAGCGCAGAGCGCGATTTGAAAGAGGCACGCCAGCAGGTCTCTCCAAGAGCGTCAGAGCTTAACCGCGCCCGCTCTGCCACCGCAGAAGCAAGACAAGCCGCTGAGCGCGCCGACGTGAAGCGCGAATCGGCCAGCGAAGCGCTCGCCCGTGTCGAATCAGACCTACGCGGCGTCGAGGATGCGCTGGAATCGGTCTCGATTGGCGGCGCGCCAGAAGATCTCGCAGAGCTTGAGGCTGAACTTACCGAGGCGCGCGAAGCGCTCGCCCGCGCCCGCAGCGACGAAACCGAATATCGCGGCCAGCTTGCGGACATCACCCGTAACCGCGAACAGGCCATCGCCCGGCGCGAAGGCCTTGCCCGCGACGTTGAGCGTTGGGAAAGGCGATTCGCAGCAAGCGAGCAACGCCTCGAAGACCTTCTTGCCCGGCGCCGTGAGGCGGCTGGCGAGGCAGAAGCCGCCCGTGCAAAGCCCGAAGATATGCAGGCCGACATCGACGCGCTCGCCAAGCGGGTAGAGACACTGGAAGAAGAGCGCCGCGTCGCAGCCGACGCGTTGGCCGAGAAAGAAGCATCGCTGCGCGAGAGCGAGACGGAAGCGCGCGAGGCATCGAACGCCGCTGTTGAAGCCCGCGAGGCGCTCGCTGGCGCCAAGGTGCGGGTCGAAAATGCCGAGGCGCGCCTGACAGATGCGGTCGAAGCGGCCCGCAACCAGTTCCAGCGCGCCCCGGCCGGCCTCATCACGCTTGCCCGCGCGGGGCTTGAGGACGAAGAGATCGAAAGCCTCGATCCGTCAGAAGCGGAACGCCAACTCGACTTTCTGCGGCGTGACCGCGACCAGCTGGGCGGCGTCAACATGGAAGCCGAAGCCGAGGCCGAAGAGCTCGCTGAGCGTCTTGGGACGCAGGCAACCGAGAAGGACGACCTCATAAAGGCGATTGCCCGCCTCCGCGAAGGCGTCATGGCGCTCAATGATGAAGGGCGCGCGCGGTTGCTGGAAGCCTTTGAACGGGTCAACGAGCACTTCAAGGCGCTGTTCACTACGCTCTTCCGCGGCGGTGAGGCAGAGCTTCGCCTCGTCGATGATGAGGACCCTCTGAATGCCGGCCTTGAGATCATGGCCCAGCCGCCGGGCAAGCGCCTTGGCACGCTGTCGCTTATGTCAGGCGGTGAGCAGGCCCTCACGGCGACGGCGCTGATCTTCGCCGTCTTCCTGTCGCGCCCTGCCCCGATTTGCGTGCTGGACGAGGTGGACGCACCGCTCGATGACGCCAATGTCGACCGCTATTGCCGCCTGCTCGACGAGATGCGCCGTCGCACCAATACCCGCTTCATTGTGATCACGCATAATCCAGTCACGATGAGCCGTATGGACCGTCTGTTCGGTGTGACCATGCGCGAGAAGGGCGTGTCCAAACTGGTCTCCGTCGACCTTGATGCTGCCGAAGAGCTTGTCGCGGCCGAATAGGCGCATGCGTCAAAAGCGCATTTGTAACTTTTTCTATTACAATCAAACGTTTACGACAAATCCGGTCGGCTTGACTTGACCCACCCCCTCCAATAGCTTCCGGCTCGAAAGACATGGGGTCTCCCCGGGTCTGTATCGAGCGGCATTCAGGTGATTCCCCATGGCCGGTCCTGAGCGTGATGATCTTTCAGAGCGGATTGCCAAAGCGCAGGCCGACAATGACGCGCGGGAAGCCAGGAAACGCAAGCGCGAGGCAGATCAGGAGAATGTGAACTCAGGGGCTGGCATGGCCTTGCGCTATGGCGCGGAGATGGCCGGCTGCGTCGTGATCGGACTGCTTATCGGATATTGGTTCGATAAGGTTTTCGGCACAGAGCCCTGGGGACTGCTTGTCTGGCTGGGATTCGGCCTTGCAGCCGGAATCCTTAGTGTTATACGCGCCTATCGCCAGCTAACGGCATATGCGGAAACTCAGGGAACGGACCAGACCAAGGGTCCGGAAAACGGGAAACAGGGCTGATGAACCTCTCCTTCCACCAGATGGCTGACCCGATGAGCCAGTTCGAAGTGAAGAAACTCTTCGAACTTCAGATTGGCGGCATCGATCTTTCGTTCACCAACACAGCCTTCTACATGCTGCTGGGTGTTTCGCTGATTATCATTTTCTTTGGTCTTGCAGCGTCGCGTGGCAAGCTCATCCCTTCGCGTTCCCAGTCCATCGCTGAGATCGGCTACGGCTTCGTGGCCAATATGGTCCGCAGCACGGCGGGCGAGGAAGGCCTCAAATTCTTCCCGTTCGTGTTCACGCTCTTCTTTTTCGTGTTCTTTGCGAACATGATCGGCATGGTACCGTACGCCTTCACGACAACCAGCCATATCATCGTGACCGGTGCGCTGGCCCTGCTCGTGATCTCCATCGTGATCATCTATGGCCTCTACAAGAACGGCTTGAAATTCTTCAAACTTTTCGCCCCGTCCGGCGCGCCGTTCTTCATCTACCTCATTCTCGTGCCGATCGAGGTCATCTCCTTCATCGCACGTCCTGTGACACTGGCGCTTCGTCTCTTTGCGAACATGCTTGCCGGTCACATCATGTTGAAGCTGTTCGCCACCTTTGCTGCCCAGCTGTTCGCTGCGGCGCTGGCAGGCACGGCGCTCCTCGGTGTTGTCGGTGTGCTCGCCTTTGCAATGGGCATTGCCATCAACGCGCTCGAACTTCTCGTTGCAGGCCTTCAGGCTTACATCTTCGCGATCCTGACCTGCGTCTATCTCAACGACGCGCTTCACCCATCGCACTAGTTTCTCGCCGGTGCGGCCAAAAGAGCCGCGCCTCAACACTTGACGCGCCCCGCCGAACAGGCTTCACGGGCATCAAATCAGACCAACGCCAATCCCTCAAAGGAGACACGAAATGGAAGGCGATATCGCTCTTGGCCTCAAATATGTTGGCGCAGGCCTCGCAACTCTCGGCATGATCGGTGCCGCGCTCGGTGTGGGCAACATCTTTGCCAGCTTCCTTGACGCTGCCATGCGCAACCCATCGGCTGCTCCTCAGCAGACCGGCAACCTTTTCATCGGTATGGCCCTTGCTGAAGCTCTCGGCATTCTGGCCTTCCTGGTGTCCGTCCTGATCCTCTTCGTCGTCTAACGAAGACTTTCCTGGACTATTGATTTGGACTGGCCCGTCGCAGTTAATGCGCGCGGGCTAGTCTCAACCATTCAGACTGATAAGGTCGCGCCATGAATTTCCTGTCGCTTGCAGCTCCGGCCGCTAACGGCGAAGCCGCCGGTGGGGCCTCTTTCCCACCGTTCGATCCGTGGCATTTCCCGTCACAGCTCTTCTGGCTGGCCATCCTGTTTGGTATTCTCTACCTCGCGCTCTCGCGTTTCATCCTGCCCAAGCTTGGCGGCGTGATCGAGAACCGCGAAGACACGATTGCTGACTCGCTTGACGAAGCTGCCCGCCTTAACGAGCAGTCCAAGGAAGCGAAACAGCAGCAGGACCTCGCACTCGCAGAAGCACGCGGCAAAGCCCGCGACACGGCTGACAAGGCCCGCGAAAAGGTCGAAGCAGAGATCGCGGCTGAAACTGCCAAGGTCGACGCTGATCTCGGTGAGCGCCTCGCAGAAGCCGAAGCGCGCATCCAGACGCTTCGCACCAACGCCATGTCGAATGTCGAGCAGATTGCGACCTCCGCGACACAAGCCATGCTTGGCCGACTCGGCGTCAATGTGACAGAAGCCGACGCCCGTCAGGCCGTCGCCCGTAACACCCAGCAGGAAGGCTAGACGATCATGAAGATTGGACGTTTTTCATCCATGCTGACCGCTGCAGCCCTCGCTGCGCCGCTCGCGCTCGCCGCGCCCGCTGGAGAAGCAGGCCACGAGACGAAGACCGGCTTTGGCAACCTCGCCTACCCGTTCACGGATGCGGCGACCAATTTCGCATTCGCTGCTTTCGTCGCCTTCCTTCTGATCGCGATCTCGCTCGGCGGTCTCAAGGCGATCACGTCTGCACTCGATAGCCGCGCAGACGAAATCAAGCGCCAGCTTGATGAGTCGCGCCAGCTTCGAGAAGAGGCCGCTGCTGCCCTTGCTGAAGCAGAGCGCAAGCAGAAAGAAGCCGACCAGGCTGCTGAGGAAATGATCAAGCAGGCCAAGGCCGATGCCAAGATGATGGTTGAGCAGGCCCGCAAGGATCTCGCAGAAAAGGTTGCTCGCCGCGAAGCACAGGCTGAAGCCCGTATCGCACGCGCTGAAGCCGAAGCGACCAATGATGTGCGCCGCGCCGCTGCTAACGCTGCAACCCGCGCCTCCAAGGACATCGTCGCCAATTCCCCTCAGCGTGGTGACCTCTTCACCAAGGCGCTGACCGACATCGAGAAAGCGCTGAACTAGCGCGGATCGCCAACAGGCAATCTGTTATCAAAACAAAGAACGCCCTGCTTCTCAGCAGGGCGTTTTTTTATGTCCGGAGAAACGCTGCTTACGATCGCTGGCTTTTGTCGCGTCCAAATACCACGCGCATGAGCCAATTTGGGGCAAACTGTTCAAGCCTTGGATGGCGCACGATCATACCTTCCATCCATCTCTGCCCCCAGACGGCATTGCGGCCCAGCAGCACTACGCCGATCATGGCGAGCGGAAGGCCTATCGGAAGAAACGGGGTTAATATGCCAACCGGAATAGCCAGGGCAATGAGGAAGGCGCCGAACACGGCGAGACACTGTCTCATCGCCGCATGGAGCCCCATCGTTACAGTGCCAAAACGCCTGCGCGCTGCGTTCATCTCAGCAGGCAGCGGCATATCGGGTTCTAGAGGTTCGCGTGCCATCATTTCCTATATGGTCTCTCGTTTCGGCTTGCCTAGATGGTCGACCTGTTCACACAGGTCCGTGCGGCGAATGTGATTGCGATGCAGCCTTTGCTTCTTCAGCAGGCCATGCCATGACAACGCGAGAATAGACACTCCGATCCGGGACGAAGGCACCTGGATATCCAGTAGAGGGAAGCGGCGCCTTGAAGCTCCATTCAATCCAGGCCCTTCGCGCTGTCGCGGCGCTTCTCGTCGTCGTCTATCACACTCGCGCGATCGAGATGGACGCCATCATGCGCAAGGGGCTGGATGAAGCCCCCCTGCTCTCGACTTTCGTCCAGAACGGTTTTTCCGGCGTCGATTTCTTCTTCGTCATTTCCGGCTTCATCATGGTCTACGTGACCGGCAAGGTGCAGCCGCGACTGACGACCGCAGGCGCATTCCTCTTCGCGCGGGCCGCCCGGATCTATCCGCTCTGGTGGCTCTTCGCGGCCATCATGACGCTGTTCTTCTTTATCTCTTACGGATTGCCCTACGACGCCGACCGGCTGGCTGGCGGCAGCGATCTGATGCGCGACAATCCGTGGCTCCACCTGCTCTATTCCTACGCCTTGCTCCCTCAGCAGGCCGTTCCCGTGCACGGTGTTGGCTGGACGTTGGTTCACGAGATGCACTTCTATATCGGCTTTGCGCTGCTCATCCTGCTTCCGCGCCGCTTCCTGCCACTCGGCCTGCTTGGTTGGGCAGCGATCATCCTCTTGGGCACGCTGACGGGGCTGCAGCAGCCGACGGCGACGGATTACGTCTCCCTGCTTGTCCACCCTCTATCACTTGAATTCCTGGGCGGCTGCGCTGCTGCTCTGCTCATCTGTTCAGGGCGCCGCTTCAAGCCGATGACCGTGCTTATCGTCGGGCTCATCGCCTTCGTCGCTGCGCTCTACCTGCAGCCCTACCCGACCGACTTTACCCTTGGCTGGGGCCGCGTACTCTTCTTCGGCATTCCGAGCATTCTGATCGTCTATGGTGCGGCCGCTCTTGAGGCCGAAGACCGCATCAGAGTGCCGCGCTCACTCGTCGTGCTGGGCGACTGGTCCTATGCCCTCTATCTCGGCCACCCGCTTGTGCTGAGCGGGCTTCGCCGCATCTTTGACGCAATGGCCGCCCGCTTGCAGGGCACATTCCTGGAAGGCGTTCTCACGATCGGCGCGCCAGGCATTCTCGACAATCTGCTCTTCTACATCCTCGGCTTCATCGGCAGCATCGTCTTCGCAGGTATTGTCTTCAACCTGTTTGAAAAGCCTGCCATGGCCCTGACCGGACGGTGGCGGCGAGACCTCTTCGAAGACACGAATGCACAGCTGAAGCCCGCGCCGATCAAAGCGGCGATCTGGTAAAAAAATGGCCGGGACATCGCCCGGCNNNGCTCCAGCGAAGCTCTGGCTTGCGCGCGGCCTGCGTCTCATCGAGACGACGCTTCGGCGCGAGATATGGAGCGGCCTTCAGGCTTTCATCGCCAGCCTTGGCCTTTTCGGCTATGGAAAGAAGCGACTCGCAGAACCGGTCCAGTTCGGCTTTCGATTCTGTCTCCGTCGGCTCGATCAGCATGGCGCCATGGACGACCAGCGGGAAGTACATGGTCATCGGGTGGTAGCCCTCGTCGATCATCGCCTTGGCGATATCCAGCGTCTCGATACCTTCAGCCGTGAAGGCGTCAGAGAAGAGAGCCTCATGCATACAGTAGCCATCGAACGCCGGCGTCATCACCTTTTTCAGGCGTGACTGAAGGTAGTTCGCATTGAGCACGGCATCCTCTGCCGCCTGCTTCAGGCCATCGGCGCCGTGGCTCAGCATATAGGTCAGCGCACGCGTGAACATGCCCATCTGGCCATGGAAGGCGCACAGGCGGCCAAAAGCCTCAGAGCCCTCGCCGCTGCGCTGTTCGACGAGATGGAAGACACCGTCTTCCTCAACCACGAAAGGCACAGGCGCAAAGTCGGCGAGCGCTTCAGAGAGCACCGTCGGGCCAGCACCCGGACCACCCCCGCCATGCGGCGTAGAGAAGGTCTTGTGCAGGTTGATGTGCATTGCATCGACGCCAAGATCGCCTGGACGCACACGGCCTACGATGGCGTTGAAATTTGCGCCATCGCAATAGAAGTAGCCGCCAGCCTCATGGATGAGATCGGCAATCTCACGAATGTCGGTTTCGAAAAGACCACACGTATTCGGGTTGGTCAGCATGATGCCGGCAATATCCGAGCTGTCGACCAGCTTGGATTTGAGGTCTTCCATGTCGACGCGCCCGCGGGCGTCGGCCTTGATCTCGTCCACGGTAAAGCCGCACTGAACTGCCGTCGCCGGATTGGTGCCGTGGGCAGAGGCTGGCACCAGAACGCGCGTACGGGTCTCGATCTCGCCGCGAGCGATCAGGGCGCCGCGGATCGCCATCATGCCGCAGAACTCACCATGCGCGCCGGCCTTCGGGCTCATCGCGACGGCGGGCATGCCGGTCAGCGTCTTCAGCCATGTTGCAAGCTGATCGATCAGCTCCAGCGCGCCCTGGACGGTCGACTGGGGCTGCAGCGGGTGAATGTCGGCAAAGCCAGGCATCCGCGCGACTTTCTCATTGAGGCGTGGATTATGCTTCATCGTGCAGGAGCCGAGCGGGAACAGGCCAAGATCGATGGCATAGTTCTGCTGGCTGAGGCGCACATAGTGGCGCACCGCTTCGGGCTCTGAGAGGCCCGGCAGGCCGACGCTCTTCTTGCGGGTGACACCGCCGAGACGGTCCATGCCGCCCTTTGGGGCCGGCAGGTCGACGCCTGTCTTGGTGGTGGAGCCTGTCTCGAAGATCAGATCTTCGCGCTGCTGCAGCCCGCGCGAGCCCGAAACTGTCTGAATCGCTGGCTGGGCGCTTGGCGCCGACGGGCTGGTTGGACGGCCTTGTGAATTCATGCTCATGCCTGAGCCTCCACGAAATGCTGGGTGGTGGGTCCGAAAGTCTCTTTCAGACGCTTGTTGGCTGCGCTGACATGGATAGCGCCAAGGGCAAGGATTTCCCGGCGCAAATCAGCATAGAGTTTCTTGAAGTCCTGCGGGT
>LWDU01039562.1_pt1 | contig 58195 bp, 51 predicted proteins | sample 727161 | NCBI WGS metagenome assembly LWDU01 (sample SAMN04566230, study PRJNA314399) | hydrothermal vent metagenome | isolation source: deep sea hydrothermal plume seawater | place: Mexico: Gulf of California, Guaymas Basin | collected 2004-07-11
CGCCAGTGGGACCGCGCCGACGAGCCAATCGAGTGGGATATGGTTCCTTATGACGTGCAGATCTTCGGCGGCATTTCATTGCACGAAGGCAAGATCTCCGAAATGACCACCGGCGAAGGCAAGACCCTGGTCGCCTCGATGCCACTCTTCCTCAACGCCATTCCCGGACGCGGCGTGCACCTGATAACCCACAACGAGTACTTGGCCCGGCGCGACGCGATGTGGATCGGACCACTGTTCAATTTTCTCGGCTTGTCGGTCGGCATCATCCAGGACGTGCACCAGACCGGCGCCGACGCCTTCGTGCTCAACGCGCCCGACGGGCTCCCGACCAAGTTCAATTGGGAAAAGACCGGCCACAAAGAAGCCTACGCCGCCGATATCGCTTACGCCACCTGCAGCCAGGTCGGCTTCGATTATTTGCGCGACAATATGAGCGTACGGCTCGAAGAGTTAATGCAGCGCGAATTCAACTACGCCATCGTCGACGAGGCCGACTCAATCCTCATCGACGAAGCGCGGACCCCGCTAATCCTCTCCGGCGCAGTGCCCGACTCCACCAACCAGTACCAAGAGATGAGACCGCTGGTGGAGAAGTTGATGAAAGCCCAGACCAACCTAGTCAACAAGATCGTTGCCGAAGCCGAGAAGGCGGGCAAGGAAGGCGAGGAATACGACTACGACACCGGCATAGGGCTGCTCAGAGCCACCCGTGGCGCGCCCTCCAACCGCCGCCTAGCCAAAGTGCTGCAGGAGGAGGGTGTTAAAAAGCTGATCAATAGCGTCGAAGCCGATTACATGCGCGACAAGAACCTCCAGGAAATCGACGAGGGACTCTACTTCGTCGTCGATGAACGCGGCAATACCATCGACCTGACCGAAAAGGGCCGCGATCTGCTCTCGCCCAACGAGCAGGCCCTCTTCATATTGCCCGATATCAGCGTCGATGTCGAAGTGATCCGCACCGACGAAGACCTGAGCGACGAGGAGAAGGTACTCAAGGAGGACGCGGCGCACCGCGAATATGCCGAGAAGAGCCAAGCGGTGCACAATATCAACCAACTGATGAAAGCCTATACTCTCTTCGAAAAAGACGTACAGTATCTCGTATCCGAAGACGGGCGGGTAGTTATCGTCGACGAGTCCACCGGCCGACCGCAGCCGGGGCGGCGCTTCGCCGACGGTTTGCACCAAGCACTGGAAACCAAGGAGAGGGTCAAACTGCAGAGCGAGACCCAGACGGTCGCCACCATCACCCTGCAGAATCTCTTCCGCATGTATCACAATCTAGCCGGTATGACCGGTACCGCCGAAACCGAAGCCGGCGAATTGTGGGAGATCTACAAGCTCGACGTCGCGGTCATCCCCACCAACCGACCCATTCGCCGCTTTGACCAGCAGGACCAGATCTACCGCACCAAACGCGAAAAATACAACGCCCTCATCGAAGAGGTCGACCGGTTGCATCAACTCGGCCTGCCGGTATTGGTAGGCACGATCTCGGTCGAAATCTCCGAGCTGTTGAGCCGTATGCTGACCCGTCGCGGCATCAAACACGAGCTGCTTAACGCCCGCCACCACGACCGCGAGGCCCAGATCGTCACCGACGCGGGCCAGAGCGGCGCGGTGACCATCGCCACCAATATGGCCGGGCGCGGCACCGATATCAAACTCGCCCCCGAAGTCGTGCGCATCGATCGCGAAATCGTCGAATCCGGCCTCACCCTCGACGACAAGCTGCCCGCCGGCCAGATCATGCGCAAACACCTGGAGGAGAACCCGTCCGGCCTGCAAGTTATCGGCACCGAGCGCCACGAGGCCCGGCGCATCGACCGCCAATTACGCGGTCGTTCGGGCCGCCAGGGCGATCCGGGCTCCTCGCGTTTCTACCTCTCGCTCGAAGACGACCTGATGCGCCTCTTCGGTTCAGAGCGCATTGGCGCTGTCATGGATAAGCTCGGCGCCGAGGAGGGGGAGGTCATCGAAGCCGGCATGGTCACCAAATCGATCGAACGCGCACAGAAAAAGGTCGAGGGACGCAATTTCGAGATGCGCAAACACGTGCTCGAATACGACGATGTCATGAACCAGCAACGCCAGGTCATCTACAACCGCCGTCGCGACGTGCTCGAACGCGAGAGCGCCAAGGATCAGATCGAGGATATGATCGAAGAATCCCTCGATGCCGTACTGGCCCCCTATATCGACCCGAATAACATCCCGGAAGAATGGGACTGGGAAAGCCTGCAGAACGAATTCAGCAGCAACTTCTTCCTCAGCTTCACCATCTCCGAGGCCGAGCGCGCCGAGATCGACGCCGATACGTTGCGCGAGCAATTGCGCGCAACGATCCAAGAGGCCTACGAGCGCCGCCTGACCACCGTCGGCGAAGAAATCTTTCGCGAGGTCGAGAAAGCCATCACCCTGCACACCATCGACACCTGCTGGCAGGAGCACCTACACGAGATCGATGAGCTTAAAGACGGCATCGGCTTTGTCGGTGTCGGCGGCAAAAATCCTCTGATCGAATACAAGCGGGGGGCCTACGACATGTTCGAGAGCCTCATCGGGCGCATAGCCCAGGAGACCTTGCGCAATCTCTTCCAACTGCGCGTCGACACCGGCGCCGACGCGCTGCAGTCCAGCGCGCAACCCGGCCGCATCAGCGCAGTACACCGCGACGCCACCAATATGGGTTTCCGCGGGGTAGAGCAAGCGCCGGCCGGAGGAGTCCCCGGCCAACCGGTCAACAACCCGTCACAAATGCGCGGCTCGGGCGGCGGCAGCGACGAGGGCCAGACAGCGCGCCAACCGATCGTCCGCGAGCAGCCAAAAGTCGGCCGCAACGCCCCTTGCCCGTGCGGCAGTGGCAAAAAATACAAACAATGCCACGGCGTCAACGGATAGGGGAAATGCAACCCTTTTGCGCCGGAACGCATCTTACGGGGACACGAACCTATAGGACGAGTCCCTACTGATATGGAATTCTGGCAAATCCTCTGTCTGGTCACTTATTGTTTTATCGTCGCTTTTTTGAGCATATACGGCCTCCACCGCTACCAGCTTTTACGCCTCTTCTATCGGCACTACTCGACCCCAACCCCGGAGCCGGACCGCTTCGAGACACTGCCCGCCGTCACCTTACAACTGCCCCTCTATAACGAATACCACGTCGTCGACCGCCTGCTCAATGCGGTTGCGCAAATGGACTATCCGCGCGACCGCTTTGAAGTCCAGGTCCTCGACGACTCGTCTGACGAAACCCGCGACAGGGCCCGTCAGATGGTTGAACGCCTGGCCGCCGAAGGGCTGGACATTGAATATATCGGCCGAACCGACCGCCACGGTTTCAAAGCCGGTGCCCTCGCCGCGGGGCTCGAACGCTCTCGGGGCGAATTCGTGTTGGTGCTCGACGCCGATTTCGTACCGCCGCCCGATATCCTGCAACGGGCTATCCACCACTTTACCGACGATTCGATCGGCATGGTGCAGATGCGCTGGGGCCATCTCAACCGCTTCTATTCTTTGCTGACCCGCATCCAGTCGATCTTCCTAGACGGCCACTTCGTCGTCGAGCACACCGCCCGCAACCGCTCCGGCCGCTTCTTCAACTTCAACGGCACCGGTGGCATCTGGCGCAAACAAGCCATCTACGACGCCGGCGGCTGGCAGCACGACACCCTGACCGAAGATCTCGATCTGAGCTACCGGGCCCAATTAGTCGGCTGGCAATTCCGCTATCTGCCCGAGATCGAGATCCCCGGCGAAATCCCCGTCGAAATCAATGCCTTTAAGTCACAACAGCACCGTTGGACCAAGGGCGCTGTGCAAACCGCCAAAAAAGTTCTGCCCAAAATCTGGCGCTCTTCGCTGCCGGCCAAGATTAAAATCGAGGCGACCTTCCACCTGACGGCCAATCTCTGTTATATCATGATGTTGCTGATGGGGCTGTTGACCTTGCCAGTGCTCTCGATCCGGTCGCAATTGGGTTGGGAGCGGCTCTTTATCATTGATTTGCCGATGTTCTCCTTTGCCACCATGGCGATCTCCGGGTTCTATATCACCTCGCAGCGCGTGCTCTACCCCGACTGGAAGCGGCAGATCAAATACCTGCCGATGTTAATGGCCGTCGGCATGAGTCTCTGCATCAACAATACCCGCGCAGTGATCGAAGGGCTCGTCGGCCACGAGAGCAGTTTTTTGCGCACGCCCAAATATGGCGTCACCGGCCGCCAGTCCCAACATCAGCCGCGCAAATACTCCAGCCGCTGGACCCTGGTATCCCTCGGCGAATTGGGTATGGCGTTCTATTTTGCGGTCGCCCTCTACTACGCCTGGACCACGAATCTCTATTGGGGGCTACCCTTCCTCTTGCTCTTCCACGTCGGCTTCCTCTACACCGGCCTGCTCTCCAGCGGCCAAAGCTGGCTGCACCAATTCAAAACGCGGCAGCCCGCCGCGAGCATCGCCTCCTGACACAAAAAACCCCCGACCTAGCAAGGCCGGGGGTTTTGAATATTTCGCAACGGATCAAACAATCAATAGGAGGAAGGCCACACCAGCGGATAAGGGTCGCTGATCTTCTGCCGCAGCCACAAGATATCGATACCGTTATAGTGTCGCTTGGTCAGTTTCTCGATATGGCGCACGCCGATATCCACGTTGCTTTTCTCCCATTTCGTCTCACGCCCCTTGTCGCCCGATAGTTCGATGGCCTGCGTCACCTTGCTGACGTAGCGGCTGTGGGTCATGCGCAATTCCGAATAGTTCGGATCGCTGGGCACGAGCCCCTGCAATTGCGTTACGTAGTCGTTGATGAGTTGGCGCGCCTCGGCCAGATCTCGTTCGGAGATCTGAGCGATGGGCTTTCGCAGTTGCTCAATGGTGATGGCAATCTGCCTGTTCTTGGCATCCATTTGACTCATGGCATTTACGTAGTCGAGCAGAATCTGTCTCTCCTCCGCTTCGTATCCGCAGCCGACCAGGCCAACCGCCAGCGCCAGCAAAGCCAGTTTCCTCAACATATGGACCCTCTCTACTATAGGTTGAGCTTAGTCTCTTTTAGTACCGGTAGGGCTTCCGGGCGGCTTCCTCTCCAGCGGCCAGCGTTAGCTGCACCAGTTCAAGACCTGCATCCCCCCCCCAGGCCTGACTTCCTAAACACAAAAGCCCCCGACCGCTAGGGGCGGGGACTTCGCTTGCGCAAAAACTGCATAGATCACTCGGGCCAATGGAGTGGGAAGTCCGGCAATTTGTGGCGTTCCCACAAGACTAGCATGCCATTGTAATGGCGTCCGGTAAATCTTGCGATGTGTTTCACGCCAATGGCCACATTGCTCTTCTCGCGCCTCATCTCGCGCCCCTTGTCCCCCGCCAAATCGATAGCCTGCGAGACCTTGTCGACGTAGAGGTTGTGGGTCACGCGCAGTTCGCGGTACGAGAGATCTCGGGGGAACATCGTTTGCACATCAGACACATAGCTATTGATGAGCGCTCGTACCTCGGCCAAATCCTGTTCAGAGATCTGATCCATGGGCTTTCTCAGATGTTTAATTGACTCGACAATCTGCTCATTTTTGTCGGCCAATTTCGTCATCGTATTGATATATTGAACCAGCATTTCCTTATCTTCGTTCTCGGTGCTGCACGCACTCAGGCCCACCACCAGAGCCAGTATAGCCAGATTCCGTAACATATGGACCTCCCTGAAGGATAATGACTTCGTCAGTTGATTTTAAATATCAGAATTCGCCTGGCCCGGACGCCTTCGCGGGGCCCGGACGCCCCATTCGTGCCCCAAAATACGCCCTAGATGAGCGAAAATCAAGCAATCTCTACGCTGTCGTGTATTGACGGGACACTTATGCGCTAATAATTTTGCTCATAATTCAACCGCGCCTGCGGGGCCTGAGGCGGGCTCCATGGGAAACTTATCCGCATTCGTGCCGTCCCTGCCGGAGGAACCCATACCGCCATGATCACCCGCGAACAGATCCAATCCCAACTCGACAATTGCCTCATGGAGGCCAAATTCCCCCAGTGGGAAGCCCAATACAAAAAGGGCAAAGTCCGCGATATGTATCTGCTGAAGGACAAGCGCGTCCTTATCACCACCGACCGCCAGTCCGCCTTTGACCACGTGCTCGGCGCCATCCCGCTCAAGGGCCAAGTACTCAACCGCATCGCGCAATACTGGTTCGAGCAAACGGAGGATATCGCCCCAAACCAGATTCTCGCGGTGCCCGACGCCAATGTCACCATTGCCCGCGAGCTGGAGATATTGCCCGTGGAGATCGTCGTGCGCAGATATATGACCGGCAGTTCCGACACCGCGATCTGGACGCATTACAACAATGGCGTGCGCCAATATTGCGGTCATACGCTGCCCGAAGGCATGATCAAAAACCAGCCCTTTGACGCGGCTATTATCACGCCCACCACTAAGGACGAGGTACACGACGAGCTGATTTCGCGCGACGAGATCCTCGCCCAGAACCTAGTGGCAAAGGATACCTGGGAAAAGATCGAGGACATCGCCTTCAAACTCTTCGCCCGCGGCGAAGAGATGGCCGCCAAACAAGGCCTAATCCTCGTCGATACCAAATACGAAATGGGCCTCGACCCCGACGGCAATATCACGCTCGCCGACGAGGTACACACGCCCGATTCATCGCGCTTCTGGGCTCTCGATAGCTACGCCGAGCGCCACGCCAATGGCGAAGAGCCCGAGAGCCTTGACAAGGAGTTCCTGCGGCTCTGGCTGCGCGACAAAGGCATCTCCGACACGCATATCCCCGAGTTGGATGACGATATCCGCATCCAGGTCGCCGAGCGCTATATCGACTTGTTCCAGCGCGTCACCGGGACGGTGTTCGAAGCCGAGATCAGCGATTTGCCCATATTAGACCGAATTGAGGGGCGGATCGCGGAGTTTATTGACTAAACGACAAATCGACGTCATAACCTGTAAACAGTCCCGCTGAACGGAGATCGGTGGGGTTGTTTATTTGCTTAGGCGCAAAATCGAGCACGCGGAAATACACTTGCGCATGTACACACAAAACCTCTCATTCATAAGACCTTAACGGCAGGCTATGCTAAAAAACCTATTCCGCGCCTTCTTGGTCTTCCGTCTGGAATTCCGCCAACCCTCGCTCGATTTTTCGGCGTTGCTCAGCTATTGGCGACGCACGCCGTTGATCCAGCAGGTGATTGTGGAGGAAAGAGAAAAAAGCGGCTCACCACTCATGCGCAAACTCAACGAGGTTTACCCCTTCTAATGCTGCATCGCCAGCTCCGCAATGCCCTCGAGGACATCTTCGGCGTCCCCTTTATCAGCGAGGCACTCGACAACCCGCAAGTCGCACAAAATATTCTTTACGAACGTCCTGACGAATTCAAATCCACCGTGCGCGGATTCCAACGGCTCAACTATCAGGACGAGCATGCTTCTTACGCGGCCGGTCTAGAGCGCGATCTCGGCATCGCGCTGATTTGCGCTCTGCTCGACAGCAACACCCGCGAACTCGTCTCCGACCTGGGGCTCAACTACCTGTGAGCAAGCTACTCGCCTTCGACTTAGGGGCCGAAAGCGGCCGTGCACTCGTCGGCCACTTCGACGGCAAACGCCTGGCCTTAGAGGAGCTGCACCGCTTTCCCAATGGCCCGGTGCAAATCTTCGACCGCCTCTACTGGGACCCACTGCGCCTCTTCGCCGAAATGCAGCAGGGCCTATCGCTCTTCGCCCGCGAGCACGGCAAAGACCTCGCATCCATAGGCGTTGACACCTGGGGCGTCGACTTCGCGCTCTTGGGCCCGGACGACGCACTTTTGGACAACCCGCGCAACTACCGCGACCCGCGCACCGCCGGCATGCTCGAAGAGGCCTTTTCCCGCGTGCCGCGCGAAGAGATCTTCTCACATACCGGCGTGCAGTTCATGAAGCTCAACAGCCTCTACCAGCTCTTAGCAATGCGCGATTCCCCGCTATTGCAATCGGCAAACACCCTGCTGCTGATGGCCGATCTCTTTAACTTCTACTTCACCGGTAACAAGGTCTGCGAGTTTTCCAACGCCACCACCACCCAATTTTACGATCCGCGCAAAAACGCCTGGTCGACCGAACTGCTCACCGGCCTCGGGCTGCCGACGCATTTTCTGCCCGAAATCGTACAACCCGGCACCCAGGTCGGTACGCTCCTACCCTCCATTGCCTCCGCGACCGGCCTCAACGCCGTACCTGTCATCGCCCCGGCGACGCATGACACCGGCTCGGCGGTCGCCGCGGTGCCCGCCGAAACCCGCGACTACGCCTATATCAGTTCGGGCACCTGGTCACTGATGGGCGTCGAACTCGGCGAGCCCCTGATCTCCGACAAAGCTCTACAATACAATTTCACCAACGAAGGCGGCGTCGGGCCGAGCTATCGCTTCCTGAAAAATATTATGGGGCTGTGGCTGGTACAAGAATGTCGCCGTGCCTGGCAGCGCGAAGGCCGCGATTTTTCCTATGAGCAACTGACCGCCATGGCCCGCGACGCCGTGCCCTTTGTCGCGCTGATTGAGCCCGACGACGAGCGCTTTATCACCCCCGGCAATATGCCCGGCCGAATCCGCGCTTACTGCGAAGAGACTAGTCAGAATGTGCCCGCCGACGAGGGACAGATGATCCGCATCGTGCTCGAAAGTCTGGCGCTAAAATACCGCTACGTGCTCGAAAGCCTAGAAACCATCCTCGAGCGACGCCTCGAATGCATCCATGTCGTCGGTGGCGGAATCCAGAATCGCCTGCTCTGCCAGTTTACCGCCTCGGCCGCCGCACGACAGGTCATCGCCGGACCGCTCGAAGCGACCGGCATCGGCAACCTGCTGCTGCAACTTATCGGCCTGGGCCAACTCGCCTCACTGGCCGAAGCCCGCCAAGTCGTGCGCGACTCCTTTGATCCGGAGGTCTACCGGCCCGAGCAATCGGCAGACTGGGACGCCGCCTACGACCGTTTCCGCCCCCTATTGCCCCTCGCCTGACGCTAGCTGGAACCCCAGCTGCCCTTCCACCGTTCTATTTAATAGTCCACTTAAGAGTCCGCGTCAGCCACAGGGCGCACTATTCGTTCTTACACCAATCCTACCAACGAGTTATGGCCAAAATAAATTCCGACGCGTCGGGCTCGGTAGAGTCCTATTGGCGCGATATCCAGGACTTTGAACCCCTGAGTCGCCAGCGCGAATCCGAGCTTACCGCCAGAGCCCGTGCCGGTGACGAACACGCCATGCACCAAATGGTCGAGGCCAATCTGCGTTTCGTCGTCAGTATAGCCAAAGGTTATAATGGCCGAGGACTATCCTTTGGCGAGCTGATTTCGGAGGGCAATGTCGGATTGATAGAAGCGGTCAGACGCTTTGACGAGTCCCGCGGCTTTAAATTCATCACTTATGCAGTCTGGTGGATCCGTCAGGCCATTCTCAAAGCCCTGGCCGAAGACAGAAAAATCGCCCGGCCGCCGATGAGCCAAGTCAACGATTTACAAAAAATTGAGCGAAAAATGGGCATTCTCGCGCAACAACTGGGCCGTTATCCGAACCTCGAGGAGCTCTCTCATTGCACCGAAATATCGCTGGACAGGACACGCAATGCCCTCGATATCGCCCAGAGCGACGTCTCTTTAGACATCCCATCCTTTCCCGAGGATGGCGAACCTCTGGGAGCCTCTTTTCCCGATACCGCTCCAGATCCAGCCGATTCCTTCGAGCGCACCGCACTCTCCACAACCCTGCGCGCCTGCCTTGACTTGCTCGACAACCGCGAGGATCTGATCATCCGCGCCTACTTCGGCCTCGACGACCAGGCCCCTCTGACCCTCGAACAAATTGGCACGCAATTGAGCCTCACCCGAGAGCGGATCCGCCAGCTCAGAGATCGGGCGCTGGAGAAAATACGCGCCGGCTGTGGCGATTTGTTGATCGAACTCTCCAGCAATTAGGCGCGTGCAATCTATTTTATACCTTGTAGCGTAACACTTGTGGCACTTTCGCCCCACATCTTGGGACGGCGACGATCACAACCTGTTACACTGCACTTGATCAGGGGCACCAAAAAGCTTTTTTTATAGCCATTACCCAGAATTATCTATAGATCTACTATCAAAGAGACCTCTGTGCGCTATAATTTAGCCGATCTTCATATGCATTCCTTTTGCTCCGATGGTTTGCGGACTCCAACCCAAGCGGTCGAGGAAGCCTGCGAAGCGGGCTTGCAAGCGATTAGCTTAACCGACCACGATACGGTCGAAGGTATTCCAGAGGCCACTGAGGCCGGAAAACGTCTGGGCATGGAAGTCGTTCCCGGTACCGAGCTCAGTGCCCATGTCCGCGAGCGCGAAGTCCATATCCTCGCCTATTGCATCGACTGCAACGACGACCAGTTCGGCACCAATCTCGAAAAGGCCTTCAAGTCGCGCCATCAGCGCGGCATCGGAATCGTCGAAAAACTCAACGGCCTAGGCCTGGGCGTCAGTCTCGAAGATGTCCTCGAACAAGCCAAAGGCAGCCCGCTCGGGCGGCCCCATATCGCCGCCGCATTGGTCGAAAAAGGCCTAGTCGTCGACAAGAACGAAGCCTTTAACCGCTATATCGGCGACCGGGGGCCCGCTTTCAAAGCGAAACCCTATACATCGGCCGAAGACGTTATCGCCCTGATTCACCGCATCGGGGGCGTAGCGGTACTCGCCCATCCCGGCGCCAGCCTGCACGAGGGCATTATCCAGCAACTAATCTCCTTCGGGCTCGACGGCGTCGAGGTCTTCCACCCAGCCCACCAACCACCGCAAATCGACTTCTACAACCAACTCGCCGATCGCCATGGGCTGCTCAAGTCCGGTGGCTCCGACAGCCACGGCAATGTCGACGGCACGCGCATCGGCGACTACGGTGTCGGCTACGAGGTAATCGAAGCGATGCGCGAACGGGCCGCCACTTATGCTTAAACGACTCCGCATCCCGCACGAGGTGAAAATAGTCGCTTGATGATATCTCTCTCCCGATTCAGCCATATCTCCGTCTTTTTTTCGCTTTTCATCCTTCTTTCGCTGCATATCTCGCCTGCCCACGCGGCACGCCCCCAGCGCTTTCACCAAACCTCCGAACCGATTCGCGGCCTCTTCGGCGCCGAAATCGGCGATGTGGTCTGGAGTGGACGCTATCTATGGGTCGGCACCGAAAGCGGGATCGCCCGTCTCGATCCGGCGGTAAGCAGCGGGCTCAGCGCCTCTGACTGGGTCACCTTTACCGCCCTCAACGGCCTTGGTCGCGGCGCGATCAGCGCGCTCGACGCTAGCGGCGACACGGTGTGGGTCGCGACCCTGATCGACACCACTATCGCAGGACAAGGAACGGCCCAAGCCGGTACCGGGCTGAGTTTTTCCCACGACGGCGGGCGCTCTTGGCGCCATATCCCCAACGAGTTTATCTTCGATCCGAGCAAACCCGGTTTTGAGCGCAGCCCCGGCACCACCATTCTCAATGGTTGTTTCGATCTCTCGCTCGACGGCGAGGCCATCTACGCGGCCTTTTTCGCCGGCTCGACGGTCCGCTCGCTCGACCAAGGCCAGACCTGGCAACCCTTCATACCCGGTGGTGCAACCAGGCTCGTCTACTTCGCCGGCGAAACCGCCGCCGACAGCCTGCAGATTCTCGCCGACAGCCTCGCGCGCGAAAGCGCCGACCCGGCCCTTATCGCCGAGTTGCGCGTCGGAGCTGACAGTCTCGCAAGTCAAGAGCTTTTGCACCGCACCTTTTCGGTCGTCGCGCACGGCGACACCGTCTGGATCGGCACCTCTAGCGGCATCTCCTTTACCTTGGACGGCGGCCAAAGCTGGAAGAACGCTAAGGTGCGCTTAGATGAAACGGGCAACCCGCTACCGGGCAACCCGTCGGGCAACTGGGTCGTGGCGATGGAGCGCATGGTTCTTCCCGACGGCTCCACCGGACTTTGGGCCGGCACCAACACCACTCCCTTACCCGGCCAGACACAAGCCATCAGTGTTAGCCGCGATCTCGGCCAGACTTGGACCCACACCGGTCCGACCTTCGCCTGGGATTTCGCCTTCACCCCCAACTTCGTCTGGGCCGGCACGGCCCAAGGGCTCTTAGCCAGCCGTGACCCGGCCTTGCCGCTCGACGCTGAACGCGACTGGGAAAGTATCGAAGTCGCCGATGGCCAAGCGCTGGAAGGCACCTTTGTAGGGCTCGAACGCGTCGGCGACGTGCTGTGGGCCGGCGCCGAAAAGGGGTTGGGCCGCTCCGAGGACGAAGGCGGCACCTGGCGCATTATTCGCGACCTGATCCGCACCCGATCAATCGACACCGGCAACTTCGTCGGCACCGGCGGCGTTCCGGATAGTACCGCGCGGACCTACGCCGCACCCAATCCCTTCGCCCCTTCGCGCGAGACGGCGACCCTGGTCTTCAGCCTGGAAAAAGAAGCCGATGTCTCCATTGCCATTTACGACTTCGCCAGCCGTTTAGTTCGCGACCTGATCTTGGCCGAGCCCTTCGCTGGCGGCGTCGACCACCGGGTCGCCTGGGACGGCACCGACCAAGACGGCCAGGCCGTCGCCAATGGCACGTATTTTTATCGCATCCAACTCAGCACCGGCCAAATGGCCTTCGGCAAAGTAGTGGTACTCGATTGAAAAGCCTCTGCACCCTTCTGCTCTGTTCGCTCGTCACCACTGCGCAGGCGGCCGATTTCGCCGCCGCCTTTCTCGAAACAGGCCTGGGTACCCGCGGCCTGGGGATGGGCGCCTTCGTCGCCACCGTCGACGACGCCTCCGCTCCCTACTGGAACCCCGCCGGCCTGGCGCGATTGCGCGGCAGCACGGTCCAGTCTTCGCTGCAGTCGCTTTCACAAGGCCGCCTGCAAAACAGCGCATCTTTCGCGCTCAACCCCCGCGGGGACATGGGTTTCGGCATCGCCTGGTCGCACGCTTCCGTAGATGGGATCGAAGGCCGCACCTCCAACGGCCAATTCACCGGCCCCATCGAAGACGGGGCCAATGCCTTTATCGTCGCGGTGGGCCGCACCGTAGGGCCGCGCCTGTCCGTCGGTTTGGCGATGAAGATCTTCAACCAGAAGATTGATACCCCCTTCTCGTCGGCGGCCACCGCCAATGGCAGCGGTTTCGACTTCGGCGCCCAGTTCCGCGTTTCCGAGCGCACCTGGCTCGGCGCCGGCGTGCGCAATCTCGGCGCCAAACTCGATTGGAAAGTGCCCCGGGCCAATCAGCAATCGAGCGCCACTGAAGACCAACTGCCGCGCGTCCTACTGCTCGGCGCCTCGCACCAGCCACTAACCGGGCTGACCTTCGCCGCCGAATTCCGCTCCGACGACGGGCACAGCGCCAATCTAGGCGCCGAATGGGCCCTGAGCCCCCTGCTCACCTTGCGCGGCGGTCTCAACCGCCTCGGCGCCGAAAACGGCAGCCTGCTTTCCGCCGGGCTGACCCTGCGCCCGATGCGCATCAAGACCCTGCAATTCCACTACGCCTACCTCGCCGACCCCCTCGAAGCCGGGGGTCGCACGACCATCGGCCTGGCGCTGGCGTTCTAAGGAGTTCTATGCGTCTCTTGTTCGCCGCGCTTTTGGCCTTACCCGTCACCCTGTCCGCCACTGGGCTGCCCTCGCTGCGCCTTAGCGGCGGCGCACGCGCTGCCGCGTTGGCCGAAGCCGTCACCGCCCTCCCCGATGCGCAGGCCCTCAACCCGGCCGCCCTGCAATCGCGCGGACAAAGCGCCGCCTTCAGCCACGCCGCCTGGATACAGGACACCCGCCAAGATTATCTGCACATGGCCTGGGCCCGCGGACAAAGCGTCTGGGGGCTCTCCGGCCAGCTGTGGCAGACCGACGACCTCGAACGCCGCACCGGCCCTTCCACCGCCCCTCTAGGCCATTTCGGCGTCTATGAGGGCGCCGCCGGCCTTAGTTACGCCCGCCGTATCGATCGTTTGCGCGTAGGGCTGCGCTTGAACGTCATCCGCCAATCGATCTCCACCGACAACGCCAGCGGCGCTGCCGCCGATTTCGGCCTGATCTACGCCATCGATTCGCGCCTGCACTTCGGGGCGAGCCTGCGCAACCTCGGCAGCATGGGCAAGCTCAACCGCCAAGCGACCGATCTGCCGCTCGAAGCCCGCCTCGGCGGCGCCTACACCGGCCTCACCGACCTTCTAATCACAGTCGAAGCGCAACAAGCCCGCGACGGAGACTTCACTTTCCATCTAGGCGGCGAATACCGCGCCGGCGAGCGCTTGCGCTTGCGCGCCGGCTATCAGAACGCGGAAAACCGCAATCTCTCGGCTGGCCTCGGCCTAGTGACCGGACGCTGGATCATCGACTACGCCTATGTGCCCTTTAGCTCGGGCCTCGGCGACGCGCACCGGATCACCCTGCTGCTCGAAAGCCCTTCCTTGTGAACTTCTGGCGTAAAACCGTCCCCCTGCTGCCGCCACCGGCCACCGAATTGGCGCCGCTGGGACAGTCAATCCGGACCCCAAGCGCCCCCAAAAAGAGCAGCACCTCCCGCCCTTGGGTCCACCTGCTGCTCTTTGCCCTGACCATGTTTTCGATGACCGCCGCTGGAGCCATGCAACAAGGTGTCGACCCCCTGAGCAGCATCCAGGCATTGGTCCACCTAGTCGAAGGCCTGCCCTTCGCCGCGACCCTGCTCTTTATCCTCACCGTACACGAGTTCGGCCATTATTTTGCCGCGCGTCACTGGGGCGTCAAAGCTTCATTGCCTTATTTTCTACCCCTGCCCTATATCTCCTTCTTGGGCACCCTGGGCGCCGTCATCAAAATCCATTCCCCCATCCCGAACAAAAAGGCTTTGCTCGATATCGGCGCCGCCGGGCCGCTGGCCGGTTTTGTCATCGCGCTCATCGCCTGCTTCGCGGGGCTGGCCCGTTCGTCCATCGTCTCGATCGACGCCTTCCACGTCTACCCCATCGAATTGGGGTCGCCACTGCTCTTCAGTGGGATCTCGACCTTAGTCCTGCCCGAAATAGGCCCCAACCAATTGGTGCTCTTGGACCCGGTGGCCTTCGCCGGCTGGGTCGGCCTTTTTATCACCGCCTTCAACCTCTTCCCCATCGGCCAACTCGACGGCGGACATATCGTCTACGCGCTCTTCGGGTCCTGGCACCGCCATATCGCCCGCACCGCCTACGCGATCTTGCTGGGCATGGGGGTCTATGGTATTTTATCATTGATATGGGAACTACCTCAAGGCTGGCCGGGCTGGTTGGCGTTGGCCTTTTTTCTCGCGATTTTCGGCAAAGACCATCCAGCCCCCTACGACACCTTCACCTCACTGGACCCCCGGCGACGCCTGGTAGGCTACCTGTGTCTGCTAATCTTCGTCGTCTGTTTCGCCCCCGTGCCCTTCGCCACCCCTTGAAGACTTCAGCACTGCGACCACTGCCCTATTTGCTCTTAATCGTTGTTGCCGGCTGCGGTATCGGCGACAGCGAGTTAGTCGACTGCCGTTGCGCGCCCGATACCAGCGCTCTGCTCTTCCCGTATTGCGACAATGTCGACAGCCAGGCACCGCGCTTCGACGCCACGAGCCCGCTGTCGACACAAGTCCCCGACTGCCCCAGCGGCCAACAGCTCTTCCTGCTCGAACGCATCCGGCCCGAGTCGGTACTGGCCAATCTTCGCTCGATATTCCAGGCCCAGCCCGAAACCCGCAGCCCCGAACAGTATATGGACCAGTTCGCCCCCGATTTCACCTTCACCCCCGACGCCGAAGACATCGATCTGCACCCCGAGATCTACGACGCCGGCCGCGATACGCTCTGGGGCGCGGAACAGGAGCGTAGCTTCGCCCGCGCGATCCTCGACCCGGAGCGCATCCAGAGCGCGCGTTTCGCCCGTTGGTTTTCGGCCTCCAGAGACGAGCGCATCCCCTCCGAAGACCAGTTGAACGAAACGTTTATTTTCCCTTACGAGGTCGAGTTTGTCGAGTTGGTGGCTGCCGCGGAGGGCGATACGACGGGCACGACGCTCAACATAATCGGCATCAAGGGGTTTATGGAAGTGGATCTGGTGACGCCGACGGTGGAGAATCCGGTGTGGACGGTGAAGGCTTGGCGGGATCAGCGCGATCGGGCTTCGGCGAAGTTTTCTTGGGGAGAGTTGCGGGCGATCTTTGCGCGGTAGCGGTTGTTCCGCAGGTCTTAATGAGGGAAATTAGAGAAAGGAAATACATCCTGCTAAGCTTACAACACTTAATTCTCATCATATCCTAGTTGATACATAGCCCCTGCGGCAACCCCTGCTCTGTCCGACAAAAAAGCCCCCCTGAATGCTGCGCGATGAGAACGGCGAGTGAGAGCGCACGACAAGACCATCGCCATAACAGCAAACTCTTCATCCACTCCCAAGCCCAAGATTGCCGGCAACCACTTTCCCTCTCAAAACTGAGTATTGGCCAACGAGGGGTGAGCAAGGCAAATGACCTGGAAGGGAGTGGCCGAGAGATGGGTCCGACAGGCGACCTGGGGGACTGCAAAAATACCCGCCACGGTCAGCCCCGCAGCGCACCCCACTTCACACTTTTGATAATAATCCGTCCACTTAGTATTTTTATATAGCTATCGCCAATTCGCCTGATTTATGTGATATATAAAACTTAGATACAAAGATTTTAACAAAGCCGTTCCCGCAACAAAATAGGGAGAAACAATGAAGCCATTCACACGCTACGCCGCCTGCGCCCTGCTCTTAGGCCTCTGCGCCTGCGGCAACCCCTTCGCTCCCGCAAAACACACGCCCGAAGGCGGCACCGAACTGCCGCCCGCGCTCGAAGCCACTACACCCGAGGTCCTGCTCGACAACCTCGCCCGTGCGATGCGTGCCCGGGACAAAGACCTCTACGAGACGCTGCTCGACGAGAATTACTGGTTCACCGAAAGCGACTGTCTCGGCGACCTAGTATTGGCCAACGGCTTCGAAGAAGAGCTGGAGATCATGGGCGGCAGTCGCGACGGCTCCCAGTCGGGCATTTTCGATATCTTCCGCACCTTCGAATACGACTTCGAGCTGATCCGCCGCTCGCAGGAACTCGGCCCCGAATTTCCCAAACAAGACGAAAACGACCCCGACGGCCACCCCGACGAGGACTGGGAAGTTTTCCGCGGCCGGGTCGAAATGCTGCTGCTCGACGAAAACGGCGACGGTTTTCGCGTCGACCAGATCATGACCTACAAACTGCGCCTCAACGAAGAGGCCCTGTGGAAGATCTCCCGCTGGATCGACGATCCGCTCAGCGGCGACTGTAGCGGCGCCGGCAAACGCCCCGTTGGCGTGCAAAGTTGGACGGCACTGAAACAACAGACCGCACCCTAAGCATATGGGGAAACGCCTGGCGAAGCGCCAGCGCCATCCACGTTGGCACTTCGCCCTCTCGGGCGTAGTGCTCGCCGGAGCCATCGCGCTCTCGCTCTATATCCCTTGGCGCAAGCAAGCCGATGAAACACCAGCAACCTCGCCGATCTCCGCACCCGCGCCCTTCCAGGCCACCGACGCCCGCCAACTCGCCGACAGCCTCTACACCGGCATAGACGGCGCCTTGCTCGAAATGGGTCTCTGGCCGGAACTCTTCAGTAAAAACCGCCAAACCGACCTCGACCGCATCAAGGTGAGCGTACCTGCCGATCTGCCGCTCACTGAAGCCAATCTCGGCATCACGCGCTTCGTGCAAGGTCTCGGCGGCCAGGTCATCGGTGCCAGTCAACGCCGAGGGCAAGTCAAAATGCGCTGCGGCTTTGCAGGCACGGCCACCACTACCCTGACGCTAACACCCATCACCGAGCGACGTCGCGCCGGCAAGATCGCCATAGTCCTCGACGATTTCGGTGGCGGCGGCGACGCCATCGCCGCGCGCTTCTGCGCCCTGCAACAGCCCCTGACGCTGGCCATCCTGCCCAACGAAGGCCAGGTCAGCGACCTCAGCGACCGAGCCCACGCCAATGGCCATCAAGTGCTGTTGCACCTACCGATGGAGCCCGAGGGCGGACAGGACCCCGGCGAAGGCGCGATATCGGTGGACCAGGATAACAAAGAAATCCGCCGCCGGATCCGCCAAGCGCTTAAAAAGGTCCCCCATGCCCGCGGTATCAGCAATCACATGGGCTCCAAAGCCACCGCCGACGAGCGCGTCATGCAGCAGGTGCTAAACGAACTCAAAGCCCGCAACCTGCTCTTTCTCGACAGTCGTACCACCGCCAATTCGGTCGCCTACGATATGGCCATCGACATGGACCTCCGCGCCTACACCCGAGACCTCTTCCTCGACGAAATCGACGAAATCGAGGCCATTGAAGCCCGTTTGTGGGACCTCGCCGGAATAGCCGCACGGGCGGGCCAAGCCATCGGCATCGGCCACGATCGCGAAGCAACATTGTTAGCCCTCACCAGCATCCTGCCTCGTCTCGAAATGCGAGGGTTTCGCTTCGCACCCATTTCCCGACTGCTGCCATGAACGATTTCCATTACGAACTAATCGCCGAGGATCCCGAGACTGGTGCCCGAGCCGGCGTGCTGCACACCCCGCACGGCAAGATCGAAACGCCAATCTTTATGCCGGTCGGCACCCAAGCCACGGTCAAGACCCTCGACCAACACGATCTCATCGAGGCGCAGGTGCAGATCATCCTCGGCAACGCCTACCACCTCTATCTGCGCCCCGGGCACGAGCTGATCGACCGGATGGGGGGACTACACCAGTTTATGAACTGGTCGCGCCCTATCCTCACCGACAGCGGCGGTTTCCAGGTTTTCAGCCTCGGCGACCTTAACAAAATCAGCGAGGAAGGCGTGCGCTTCCAGTCGCACTTGGACGGCTCGTCCCACCTCTTCACACCCGAAAGCGTTATGGAGATCGAGCACGGGCTCGGCGCCGATATCATTATGGCCTTCGACGAATGCACGCCCTACCCCTGCGAACGCGACTATGCAGAGAAGTCCATGCGCATGACCCTGCGCTGGGCCGAACGCTGCATCAAGCGCCACCAGGAACTATCGGCACAACGCACGCACCGACCGCCGCAAGCCCTCTTCGGTATCGTCCAGGGCAGCATCTACCCGGATTTGCGCCGGACCTGCGCTCAGGAGCTGATCCAGATGGATCTGCCCGGATACGCCATCGGCGGTTTGGCCGTCGGTGAACCGCGCGACTCGATGTTCGGCATGATACGCGAAACCACGCCTCTGCTCCCCAACAGCAAACCCCGCTATCTCATGGGTGTAGGATTGCCGAATGACCTAGTTGAAGCGGTCGGGGCCGGTGTCGACATGTTCGACTGCGTGGTGCCCACCCGCAACGCGCGCAATGGTACCGTCTTTACCCGCAACGGACGATTGCGGCTCAAGAACGCCGGCCATGCCGAAGATCCGCAACCGCTCGAATCGGATTGCGCTTGTAAAACTTGTAGCCATTATAGCCGAGCCTATCTGCGCCACCTCTTCAAGACCAACGAAGTGCTCGGCATGCATTTGGCCACTTTTCACAATGTGTTTTTCTTCCAACGATTGATGCGCGATATGCGCGATGCGATCATAAGTGGTCATTTTGCTGCATGGCAGGCAGATTTTTTCGCCCTATACCAAGATAGCTAAGGGGTTGCAATGGACCCCAATCCTAGTTAGTTATTAGTAATATCAAAGAGTTGCAGCGCATATTAACTAAGTAGCCAAACTTTGGTGCAGAATTTGCTTTCATTCAGGACAGCCTCCTTCCCGTCCTTTTGCAATAGGTTTCCCCACCTATGGTAATGGAGCATACATCCATGAAGTGCCATATCGGCGTCTACCGCGACGCCAACCAGCCACCGGACCAGTGGGACGGTTTGATTTATCTTCACGACAGACGTTCAGCGCGCGAGTTTCTCGACACGCTGACGCCTTTCCTGCGAGAATTCCACGCCAACGAGGGCATGGACGATACCGAATCGTTAACCGTCTGGCTCAGCTGGCATCTGATCGACTCGGCCGCCGCCCGCAGCGAAATGTTCTTTGAGATCGCTTTGAGCAAGGAAATTCGCAACGATATCGACTTCTTCTTCAAGATTTCTGCCGGTCTGGTAGAAGTCTTTCGCATCGATGAAGTGCTCGAATGGCATCCGGTCGTCCGCACCGAGATTCCCAGCACGGCGATAGGCGTCAATGCCTTGCTGAGTACCGATATTCCCGATCCGGACTGAAGAAGCCACTGGCTGAAATAAAGAAAACCCTCGCCCGATTAGACGTCGGCGAGGGTTTTTTTATTGCGGAGAATTGGGCTTATGCCGTTTTATCGCAGGGTTCACAGACCATCGCAAAACGCCGGCTGCTGCCCACGTCAAGCTCGGTCTCAAAGTCTTTCTTGATCGGCACGCTCGCCTCGCCGCAGAAATCGCACTTGCCGCGGTCGGCGAAATCGGAGATCGCCACGACTTCGAATTCAATCTCCTTGCGCCTTTTGCGCCCCTTGGCGAACTGCCGCGCGAAGTTAAGCACTTGGCGGTCGGTGTCGCGCTGCAAAGTCCGCTCGATAATCTCGTCGAGCGCCGGATCGTCCGGTTTGCCGCCGTCTTCGAGCGTGTGCCAGGCGGCGCGGCGCACCTTGAGATCGTCGTCTTCGAGCATCCGGTAGAGCGCCTTCCAGACTTCGTCGATGCGCCTGCGCACATGACAAGGGCACAGAAAAGACGCGGCTTGCAAACGATCCGCCGGATCTTCGCTCTGCGACATCTGCAAAAGCTCCTGGATCTCTTCGCGGCCTACCCGCTCCTCACCCTCCTTAAACGCGGCCCGCTGGTGTTTGTTCAGACCTTTGGAACCCGACCGGCTATTGCTCTTTCTTTTGATCATGTGCAGTATCTCCTGCAAGAACTTGATTTGCCTACACGTTAGGAAAGAAGCTACCACAATGTCAAGTTCGTTGGCCACCCTACTTTAATCGCTACTATCAATCCCTATTTATTAGGAGCATCAACGTGCACTGGTTACCCCTGGCCTTTGCCATGGAATTCGGCTTTGGCCAGCTTTTTAAATGGTCCGAGCACCGCGACCACTACGCCCCCGTAGTCGTTAGCGTCAATTACCTGGTCGTGGCCGGCCTGCTTGCTATCTATGCCCTGAGTCGGGGTGAATTGGCCGTCGACGACCGCACCCTGCAACTCGGGCTAGTCACCGGCACGGTCTTCATTTGCTCAATGCTGGCGATGACCCGGGCACTGACCCTGGTCAAGGCCTCGGCGGTGCTCACAGCCTTTCGCCTGGCCTTAGTCGTGCCCACCGCCGTGTCGGCCCTCGTCTGGAACGAGCCTCTCACCGAACTACAGGCGGCCGGCGCCCTGTTGGCACTTGTCGCCTTGGTCCTGATGACGCGGGACGCGGGTGCCTTATTGCACCTGGGCAATACGCGCAATCTCGCCCTGGTCTTATTGGTCTTTTGTCTGCAGGGCACCAGCCTGACTTGCCTGCGCTGGGTGCAATACGCCGGTCTCGGCGGCGATCAGCCCAAATTCCTGATGGTCACTGGCCTTGTCGCCGGCAGTTGGGGCGCGCTCTACCTGCTCGTCAACCGACGCCGGCCGCAAAAGGGCGAGTTGGCCACTGGAGCGGGCATAGGCCTTTATAATCTAGTGGCCTTAATGGTAATTCTGACCGCGCTCAGCAAGGTGCCTGGTACGGTCTTCTTCCCGATGATGGGCTGCACCGTCGTGGTCCTCGACAATCTCGCCGCGCGCTTTCTGTGGAAAGAGCGCCTCTCCCCGGCGACCTTGGCGGGTATCGCCCTGGCGCTGGCGGCTATTTTTATCACGCTATAAGTGGGATACGTTGCGGGAAATCGTAGCAGTTGGACGGGGAGGGCAACACCCACTACAGCACACAACTTGTCGCGTATCCGGCCCAGGGCGGGATCCTCGCTTCTGCCCCTCGCGTAAAGCCGCGACGCGCAATCAATAGCCCCTCTCACAGCAAGTCGTCGTGCGCCCGCTGCACGGTGATCACGCTGACTTGCTGTGAGAGGGGCCAGGGACCAAATCGAGGCCAGCGCTGCACCAGCCGCTAGTTCACCGGCGAGAGATCGCTCAAATACAACAACATGAAATAACCAGCGCCTTGTCTTATTGTAATATGTACCGTGTGCTCAAAATAATATCTGATAGCAAGAAAAAAACCGCTATCCCTAAAAAGTTCGTCGCCGCCGCCTTACATATCGACATTGTGGGTATTATCCTTATATTTTCACAGATACTTACCGTAGCTCAGCAAGGAAAGGACTTCACCCGTGTTCGATCTCGTCTCCTCCGCCTATGCCATGGGCGGCCCCGCCGCCGATGGGGGCCAGCCCAATGCCATCGCCTCGCTACTTCCCTTCGCACTAATGTTCCTCGTGCTCTACCTGCTGATCCTGCGCCCGCAGATGAAAAAGCAGAAGGACCAACAACGGCTGATCGATGAGTTGGAGAAAAAAGACGCCATCGTCACCAGCGGCGGTATCCACGGCGTCATCGAAAACATCAAAGACGACATCCTGGTGATCAAAATCGCCGATAACGTCAAGATCGAGGTCTCGCGCGCGGCCGTCTCCAAGGTTAAGAACAAAGAAAACGCCGACGACAAAAAATAGTGCGAATCAAGGCCCTGGCGGCAAGCCACCATGAATTGCTCGCGGTCGTCACCAACCCCGACCGCCGCAAAGGGCGGGGCCGGCAAATGGCGAGCCCGCCGGTCAAGGAACAGGCGCTCGAATTCGAAATAGAGGTCCTGCAGCCCGCCTCCACTAAGGACCCGGCATTGGTCGAGGCCCTTACCGCGCTCGCTCCCGATCTCTTTGTCGTCGTTGCTTTCTCGATCCTGCCCAAGCGCCTACTTGAGATTCCCCGTCTCGGCTCAGTCAACCTGCACCCCTCGCTCTTGCCCGCCTATCGCGGCGCGGCGCCGATCATCTGGGCGGTGGTCAACGGTGAAAAAGAGACCGGTATCAGCACTTTCCAACTCAACCCGCGCGTTGACGCCGGTGATATCCTGCTGCAACGCCCCTTCGCCATCGGCGAAGACGAGACCGCCGGCGAGTTGGAGGCGCGTTTGTGTATCGAAGGCGCATCGATGGTCGTCGAAACCCTCGACGGCCTCGAAGACGAGCGGATTACCGGCCACGCGCAAGACGCGCAAGGCATCACCCGCGCGCCGAAGCTCGTCAAAGAAGACGCGCTGATTCATTGGGATCGACCGGCCGAAGATATTCGCAACCTAGTCCGCGGCATGAATCCTGTGCCCGGCGCCTTCACCCACTGGCAGGGCCAACCCTTTAAAATACATCGGGCACAACACGCGGAGGGCTCCGGCCCCCCCGGCACGGTGCTGCGCGCCGACGGCCGCGAAGGCCCCGTCATCGCCTGCGGCACCGGCGCCTTGCTCTTGCACAATGTGCAACCGGCGGGTAAAGCCGCCATGGAAGGAACGGCCTTTGTGCGGGGTTATCCGATCGAGGTCGGCGCACTGCTGGGCGCTTAGCCTGCTGTTGGTCTTATCGTTGGGCCGGCCCGCTCTAGCGGCAGCCCCCGACTCGACCAGCGCCGACACCACCAAAACGCCGCGTGGCGCGCTATTGCGTTCTGCGCTACTACCCGGCTGGGGCCAACACTATAACGACCGGCCCATCAAGATGCTGTTCTTCGGCACGGCGAGTGCTGTGGCTCTACGCTCAGTCGTCGTCGAACACCGCCGTATCAACACCGCACCAACCCCCGAAATCCATCAGGACCGCGCAGCACGCCGCAATACTCGTCTGCTCTATTTTGCGCTCTGCGCCTCCTTCGCCGCCATCGACGCCTATGTCGACGCCCACCTCGCCGATTTCGGCTCCGACGTGCAATTACAGATGCGGCCCGGCGGCGCTTTGCTTAGATTCAACGCTACCTTGGCCTGGAGATAAACCAATGTTGAGCAATGAAGAAATCGTTCGCTTCCACGAGGAAGGCTACCTCGTTTTCGAGCGCCTGATCGACGGTGACAGGCTTGCGCATTATCTCGCTGTCTGCGACGAGCTCGTTGCCCGGGGCAACGGGCTAACAGCGCCTATCCCACATTTTTCGCTCGAACTCGGCTCCGACAACGCACCGATCCCCGGCCTCTTGCACAAGGTGCAGGGCGTCTGCCAGATCGAAGCGCGCATCCTCGCGCTGGCCTGCGAGCAAGCTATCGTCGACCGCGTCGCCGCCTTGCTTGGGAAAGAACTCGACTGCTTCGGCAGCAAGTTCTTTCCCAAGCTCGCCGGCGGCACCTCGACGCACTGGCACCAGGACAATTATTATTTTGGCACCACCTCCGATCAGATCATCTCCTGCGGCATTTACCTACAGGACGCCGATCTAGAAAACGGCTGCCTGCAAGTCGTGCCCGGCAGCCATCTTTCGGGCGAAATCGCCGAGCACCAAAGCACCCCATCAATGCACGGCAGTTGGACGCAAATCGAAGAAGCAAAAGCTGTCGCCCTACCGATGCCGGCCGGCACCGTCGCCCTTTTCTCGGCCAACCTGCTGCACGGCACCGTCGATAACCAGAGCGAGCGCACCCGCTACAGCATGGCCTGGCACTATATTCCCGGCGAGTTGGCTCTGGAGCGCTTTCCGCGCGGGGACTACGAAGACCGGCACCTTGTACGCAAAGGTTGAGCAGAGAAGCCCACCATGGCCAAACGCGTTGTAGTCGTCGAAGACGAGGGCATCACCGCCCTTAACCTGCAAGCCGTCCTTTAAAAAAACGGGTACGAGGTGCCCTTCAGGGCCATCTTTGGTGCAGACGCGTTCTACTATGTCGAAGAAGTGTCGCCCGACCTAGTGCTACTCGACATCAAGCTCGCCGGCACCTTGGACGGGATTCAGACCGGGCGCGAAATCCGCAAAAACCATCCTCAGATCGCGCTGATCTACATCACTTGCTACTTGCAGCAGAATGTCCGTGACCTCGCGGCGGAGACCAATCCTTCGGGTTATCTGATAAAGCCAATTACTAAGAACGCCCTGCTCAAAGCAGTGGCCGATGCGTTAGAGGAATAGAGACTCCCTCTAATACACAAATGCCATGGCAATCGGTCTCTCGTCAGAGACACCACCTTGAATGATCAGCGCGTTGGGGTCCCCGTTAAGTTTTCCTTGATTCCCATCTTCAACAGAGTATCTTTACGGCCAGTGCTCGCGAAGGGAGCCGCCAGTCCGCGGAAAGGGCCGTGCCCGCCTTCACCTCTCGAAACTTCCACAGAGACCAACTTCTTTCCGCCTGAAAAAAGCGAACTCCAGGCGCGTATAGGAAGGAGTTGTGCCATGTCTGTACAACAAATCATCAAACACAATCTCGAGCAGTACAAAAAGCGGGCTAAAGATCTGCTCAAAGCCTACCAATCCGGCGACCGCGAAGCTATCGCGCTTGTTTGCAAGCATGTACCTCGTCTGGACGAAACCACCGATTCGCAAAGCGAGATCGTCCTGACTGAGGCCCAGCATGTCATAGCATGCCAGCACTTGTTCAAAGACTGGAACTGGCTACGCGCAGTTTCGACGCTGGACTGCGGGCTACTGATTCACTGTAGAAACCGCGAGTTGATGACCTTACTGCGCGAAACCGATGCGAGGGACCTTGCCATATCGCTCTCGCAGTTTTCTGATGCCCTGAGAGAGCGATTTCTGGACTGTGTGTCGGAGCGGTCGCGGGGTTTTCTCATCGAAGAAATGAGTTTTCTCGGACCGCTGTCTGCAGAGCAAGTGGAGGATTCACAGCGACGTCTTATGCTGAATGCCGCCGCGTTAGCTGCAGCAGGACAACTCACCTGGCCCAATGACAAAGAGGAATTAACTGCGGAGCATGAGGAGAAACTATCTGTCGATGGCCTATTTCCGAATCTCGTTGCCCTGGCCGCCAAGCCGCTAGAGGAGATGAGCCTCGACGAGATTATAAAGCTGTGGCGCGATATCGCAGACCTGGCTAGACGGGAAGGCATCATGGCACTCGATGCGATCGACGCTTCGCCCTTGGTGCGCGAGGCATTGATCTTGATGGTCGACGGCACTGAACCTCCGTTGATCGAAGATCTTCTGGAAACGCGCAGTCGGCACGCATTACTAGGTGGACAGGAGATCCGCTGCAAGATGGTCATTGGGGCGCTGTTGGCTATTCTGTCCGGCGACAATCCCCGCATCGTCCACCACAAACTTTTAACCTTTTTCGTGGACTATCGCACACCGGTATCTGGGGCCGAACGCCCTCAGCAAAGGGAAACACAGGAGATTCAGGCCCGTCTCGACAAACGCCTGCAACAGAATCTGGCCGAAATGGACTATGGAGAAATCGCCGCACTCTTCACCGACATGGCCTATTTGAGACGCCAGGTGGGATTCGCTCCGTTACACGCACTAGTTGAAAAGGCAAACTACCCGTTGATGCGTCTTGGGTTAGAGCGAATCGCTGCTGGAGACGCTCCCCAGCAGATTATTGCCGTACTCAAAGAACAGATGAAAAGAGAGTTGCAGGAGGCCAGGGTGCGCTACCGGGCAGTCATTGCCGGTGCCATGGCGGTGCAATCAGGTATGAACCCACAGGAAACAGAGCGCCACGTGCGCGAAGCATCTGCCCAAAATGAATGGATTTAATAGTAATAAAAATCCCTTGGCGGACGGAGTTTCGGCGGGGGCTTTTCATGCTACTGATAGATACCGTTGGGGACATTCAACGATCGTATATCTTCTCGATCATCGTTCGGGCAAGAGCGTGGCTCGAACACTTTACAACGCGTTATTTTTTCTCGATCATCGTTCGGGCAAGAGCCGCGGCAGATGGGTTGCAATGATGGCGGATTCCCCCCAACGGTATGAGACCTACTTTGCCGATCTTAGGAACTCTGCTCAAGCCGCTCGACGCGGTAGGTCAATAGCTTGAGTCGTTGGGAGGGGAAGATCGCTAGGCGGCGCTTGTGATAAGGTATGCGCACGTGACGGTCGCGCTCCAGATATACAAGCTCGCGTTCGATCTCGACGGAGAGCCGGTCGAAGAAGAACAAGAAAAGCGGATGCGCATTGAGCACGCTGCCGAGGCGGGCACCGCGGCCACGCGCCATCATCCGTACCCGGAAGCCGAGCTGCCGCATCCTCAGCAGGCTCGCGAAGCGCGCAAAGAGCACGAAGGCGGGATAGGCCAAGCAGAGCAAAAAACAAACGCCGATAGTGTAGAAGTAATAGCTCATCGATTTCCCCTAAACGTTTCCCCCTAAATATTCCATATTGGCTGCATCTTTTCAAGTCCCTATTTGAGCAACGTCATTTTGCGCGTCTGGCTGAAGCCTGCTGTGGCCAGGCGATAGAAATACACTCCGCTGGCCACCGCCTGGTCCGCTTGGTCTCGCCCGTCCCAAGCTAAGCGATAAAAACCCGCCCCTTGCTGGCCGGAGACCAGTGTACGCACGCGCTGCCCCAGTATATCGTAGATCGACAATTCGACAATGGCTGCCTCCGGCAAGGCGTATTCGATACTCGTCGAAGGATTGAACGGGTTGGGGAAGTTGGCGAAGAGCGCATACTGATGCGGTAACAACCGCGCCGAACCCAATTGCGCCACCGCTCGCACCACCTCTCCCGATGAAGCGACATAACCCTCGGACAGATCGAATACCGCCTCGCTGTCCGCGCCCAAGAGGCGGAAATCTAACTCGGCCAACAGACCACGACCCGAAACCGCCTCACCTTCCGTCAAACCATTGCCGACCACCAACTGGCCGGGGCGCTGGTAGAGCACCGAAAATAGCGGTGCATGGCCACCCTGGCTTTCGAGCAGGGCCCCGACGCCGGGGCGCGCACCCTCGAAGACCACCTGGGACGGATCGTATTGCAGGGCCGCGCCATAGGCTTTGAGCGCTTCGGCCCCGTCGGCCCATATCCGCACTGTAATGCGCCGTTGCTCAGCTCTCGTCCCGCCTAGCGCTTCTAATCCGAAACGGACCTCGGCGTCTATCTGGCCCGATGCGGCCCAGCGTTTGCCGGCTGCAGTCTTGCCAAAGTTGTCGGCAAACGCGAAGAAGTCACCCAAGCTAACCGTGCCATCACCATCGAGATCAAAGGCCGCGGCTGCACCATCGGCGGTGCTACCGAAGAAGTCGACGAAGAGGAAAAAATCGTCGAAGAGTACGCTGCCGTCGCCGTTAAAATCGCCGACTAAAGCAACACTGAGGACAGCAAATTCCTCGGTGGCGGAAAACGCGCCGACCAGACTGCCCTCGACGGCGCGGACCCGCCAGTAATAGGTCGCCCCCTCGCTCAATTTGCGGTCGATGGTCCAGGCTGTCTGGCCGGTACCGGCATCACCGGCCCCCTCGGCCAGCCCCGAGATCGAAGCGGTGGCATTTGAAAAATTGGCCTGGGTCGACACCTGTATCGTATAGGTCAACGTCGCGCCGGTATTAAAGGGACGGGCGTTGGCAAAGACCAAGGTCGGTGAGAGGACCTCACCCGAACGGCTCAACTCAATAGGTGTCGTCGGCGCCGCCGAAGAAGTCGGCGTGGCCGCAACCGAGGCGGAAACCGTGCTCTCGTTCGGCGGGTTTTGCCGGTCGATGGCCGTGACCTGGTATTCATAAGCCGCGTCGTTACTGACATTCAGGTCGGCGAAATTATTGTCGCGGATGCCCGAGCCGATCAACGCAAAGTCGGCGGTGCCGACACGGCGATAGACATTAAAACCGTTGAGGTCGAGTTCGAGCGCTGCGTCCCAGGCGAGCAGCACCTGACGGTTGCCGATCGTCGCAGCCAGGGCGAAGGGCGCCGAGGGCGCGGTAGTATCAGCTTCGGCCAAGGTCGTAAAACCGAGCGTGTCGCTCTCGGTTGGCCGGTTATTAGCCCGGTCGACCGAGCCGACGATATAAAAATAGGTCGTCGCCGGCTGTAGATTCGTTAGCGTCATCTCGTGCGCGGTCAGGTCCTTGGTATCGCCGACTGTAAAGTCAAATAGCGCCTTGTCGAAGCCGAACTCAATGAAGCTATCGGCCAACTCGTCGGTGTTCCAGGTGATGATCGCAGCGGAATCGGCGGCGACGGCGCGGATATCGGTGATGACCGGCGGCAGCAGGTCGGCCATCGCGTCGGTCGAAAACTCTAGGAGCTGGCTGGTCGTTGGTCCATTGTTGCTCAAGTCCGATGACGAAACCTGCACATAGTAGGTCGTCGCCGCGATCAAATTATTCAGCGAAATCTCGTGTATCTGGCCCGTCGGCGGCAACTCGCGGATAAAACCCAACTCCGCCGTTGGACCGAATTCAACGACTCCGGTCGCGTCTTCGTCGGTACGCCACTGTATCGTCGCACTGCGGTCGTTTTTGTAGATCGCTGTCGGTTGGGTGATCATAATGGGCGCCGTCAAATCTAAATCGGGATTGGTACTAAATACCGCCTCAGCGCTTTGCGTGCTGCCATTGCCGACCGCATCGCTCGAGCCAACGATGTATTTATAGGTCGCGCCGGCTGCCAAGTTGCTCAGCGTCAATTTGTGTTTGAATGTATTTGTACCCGAGCTAGTTTCCTCGTCGCGCGCACTGGTGCCAAACTCCACCACACTCGTCGCCGGCTCGTCCGTCTCCCATTCGATAATGGCCGTATCGTGCGTCTTAGACGTGACCGTCGGCCCCGAGAGAATCACCGGGAATTGCGTATCGGGCACATTGTCGGTGGTAAAAGCGCCAGCGCCACCGGGCGGTTGCAGCGTCTTCGCTCTTTTAGCGGAGGCGAGACTCGGCTCAAAACTCGTCGTTTTGCCATTGGCGCCCGTCACCTCAATGCCATACTCGTAGGCCGTACCCGATTCCAAGCCCGAAATGATGATGCTGTGTTCGCGGGTAAAACGCAAGGCCCCATCGGCAGTGCGATCGACGATCTCGAATTCGTCGGGCGTGCCGTAGGTGCCGCCGCTGGTGCCGAAGAAAACCGTTGCCTTAGTCTCGACGTCGGTGGCAAAGCGCACCACGGCCAAGACGTCGCGGATCACCACCACCGGGCCTTCGATAATGACCGGCGGCAGCGTATCACCCGCCGCCGAAGTGCGCAATTTGAGATCGCGGCTCCACTGGTCATTGCCGTCCGGGCCGGTGCTCAGCGTATCGCCCGCCAGCGATACCACGCGGATGCGATAGCGATAGGTGCTTGAAGAGTTGAGGCCCGCGAGCGTCAAACTGTGCGCGTTGAGCACATCGCCGGAGGCCGCGCTCCAGTCATAAATAACCTCTTCGCCCTCCGGGCCCTCGCGGACCAGACCGTAGTCGACCAAGGCACCGGCGAGCTGGTTGAGACGAAAATTGATAATTGCCCCGTCGGCGCTGATGACCCGTTGCGGTGGTCCGAGAAAGCGCAGCGGCACATCCTCTTTTTTGGTGCGAAAGGTGCCGAGCTTGATGATAATCGCCTGCTCTTCGGTCATCAGACCCTGCGTGATCAGGTCGTCCACGTCGACCAAACGCGAAGTTACGCGGTATTTGTATTGCGTCCCCAGCAACAAATCCTCGACCGAAGCCAAATGCACCAACGACCCCGTACCGTCGAAGACAGCGACGTCCTCGGCGAAATCCTCGTCGATCAAGGCCACAGCGAAACGCGTATCGGCCGGCCGGTTGGTAAACCAGGTCGCCGTCGCCGCCATCGGCGTGCTCTGGATATCGAGATCGGTACCTACCGCCGCGCGCAGATCCGGCGCCAACCGCGTGCGGAAAAGCCCGCTTTCCACCGGGCTAAAACGGCCCGCCAGACTGATCGAACGAATTTCGTATTCGTATTGCGTATTGGCCGGTAAACCCGTCAGGACAAAAGAATGACTGCGATTGCGCAGTGCAATGTCCAGCTCAGCTAAAAGCGCAGCCCGCTCCGTACTTAAAGAGGTAGCGAGCACAGCGTCCATCACCGCGATAGTTGCCGACTCGGCTTCTATGCCGGCTGCCTGCAAAGTTTTCACTGCGGCGATATCGGCCACAATCCCATTTGTTCTTAATGGATTAGTAATTTCGGTCCAAACGCTGTCGCCAACCGCCCGGTAACGCAGCGTATCGTCAATGCCCGGCCAACGACTCTGCCAGGAGAGATTCGCGCCATCGTGGCGGCGTTTAACTGCAATATTAAAGAGCCGGTTGGCAAAGACGCGAATAAGGCGGACCCCGAATTCACCCACTGCATACGACAAAGTATCGGCATCGTTGACCGAGGCGTTGAGCTGGATCTGGGTCAGCGAGATAAAAGCGCCCTCCGCGGGCAGTTGGCTGCGCAATTCAAAACTCAACGTGCCCAAAAGCCCGGAGCCTACTCCCGGGGGGCCGCCCAATTGCGTGCCGCCGCTCTGGATTTCTAGCAAACCGCCGTCAACCGCCTCGGGAATGCCCGGCGGAGCTACCAGCCCCTCAAGCAGATCGCCTGGGGCAAACTCGACAAATGAAAACAACGAGGAATCGTAGCGGGCCACGAGCAAAGCGTGATTGGCCTCGACCGTCCCCTGTATCTCGACAGCGAGGTCGATGCGTTCACCGACGGCCGGACCGCGGATCTCTGCGGGATCGACTACAACGCTAAAACCAGCGTTCGTCCCGGCGAGCACCGGTTTGGTTAATAGCGCGCAGAATAGCGCGACGAGCTGTGTGGCTTTCCAGACGGTACTGCCCATGCTAATTCCTTTGCCGACGACTTGTGTGAGACGTCCGGGCCGGAGAACGAATCCGGTAAATATCGAATCCGGTAAATATCGAATTAATATAACGAATTAGGCCGCCGCATAGTAGACTTCGATCACACAGCCCCAGCAATATTATCGGCACGGCGCCAACTTGAACCAGTTGCCGATAAGGCCTATGTTCTCAAGGTCTTATTCTCAACCTGAGGTTATGCCATGAATTTTCGTCTTTGTGCCCTATTATCGCTCGCCATCCTCGCCGCCTGCGGCACCGACGCCAGCAAAAATGCTGAAGCACCCGGCGGTGGCCCCTTGCCCTTGCCCTTGCCCTTGCGCAATCGCCCCCCATCGGGTCCGCTTGCGCTCGCGGCTGATCTCGACGGCCGCTATGTGCAGAGCATTCGCATCGAAGAGGGCGAATTTACCGCCACCGGCCCCGGCCAAGAGGTCGCCATGACCTTCGCCGCCAATGGCATGGCCAAGGTCAAACAATTCGAGTTCCGTCTTGAGATCGACCCGGTCGAAGCGCTCGATTTCGCCGAATCCGCCTTCGTCGCCACGCAGCCCTTCCTGCAACCGCCGCCTTCGGGCACGGAGCTGGGCGACGACGGGCAATGGCGCATCGCCGGGGTCATACTAGGCGACAGCCAGGCGGAAGGCGACAATACCTTAGGCACTCTGACGTTCAAAACCAAAGAAGGCTTCGACGCGGGGACTCAGGTGCAAGTTCGCATCACCTTCTTCTCCGTCGGCCCCAGCTTTTCCGACCGCGACGACTATACAGCCAACGATCTCAATATGGGCATTACAATTAATAAATGATGATTTCGCAGTCCTTGACGCCTGGGGAAGATTCCTTATTTTCTTAAGTCTTGCTGGGGCTGTAGCTCAGTTGGGAGAGCGCCTGAATGGCATTCAGGAGGTCATGGGTTCGATTCCCTTCAGCTCCACCATAAATTTTAGAGACCGCCTGGATTTAATTCAGGCGGTCTTTTTTTGTCGCATACGACGGCACCAACTCCGAGGACACCTACCCCCTGATGCCGGAGGCGAGTACTAGGAAATATATCAACAGAGATTGGCCAAAATACTTAGCGGAGATACCCCGTCGGCATGAGCGCGGCACCTAGTTGACGGGCGAAATATCTGCGCTCTCCTCGCCCGCCTTCCGCAAATACCTCTGCGGCATCCTCGCGGCCAATATGGGTTTCAGGATGCAGGCTGATCGCCCTGGCCATCCTGGTCTACCGCACGACCGGATCCGCGTTGGATCTGGGCATTGTATCGGCCATCGGCGCCGTCCCGGCGGTGCTCTGCACTGTCCTCGGCGGCGTGCTCGCCGACCGCTACGACACACGGCTAGTCTGGGCGGTAAACTCTGGGCTCTCGGCCTCACTGATCGGATTACTCGGTTGGCTGACCTTCAACGACGCCGTGCCCATCGGCCAGATCTACGTGCTCGCGGCCCTGATGGGCGTCGTCGCCGGCGTCAACATGCCCCTGTCCCAGAGCTACTTCCCATCCCTGGTCCCACCGAGCGCCCTCAAGTCTGGTGTTACCTTCAACAGCATGAGCATGTCGATCGCCTCGATCTTCGGTCCAACCCTGGCGGGGCTGATCATCGCCGCGGTAGACCTGTCCGCCGCCTTTGCCGCCGCCGCACTCTGCTGGAGCTTGCCGGTCCTTATCGCGCCCGTATTGCCCGCTCGCCAAGCCGACCCGTGCCAGAATAACCGCACCCTGGCCGATTTTCGCCTCGGCTTCAGTTTTATACGGCAGAATAGTCTTATTCTAGTCCTAGCCGCACTGGTCGTCACCAACTACCTATTGATCTACGGCTGGGTGCAGACCCTGCCGGCCTTCGTCGAACTCTTCGCCGGCGGCGAGCGCGAAGTCGGCTACGCCTCCACCGCGGCCGGCGCCGGTGCGACATTGGGTATTATTCTCGCGGGCCGCCTCAGACCCGGTCTTTTTCTGGGTTATCAAATCCTCGGCGCCACCGCGTTCTTCGCTGCTATGGTCATCGGTCTGTCCTTCGCACCGGCGTTTTATTTCGTACCGCTACTGGCGTTTCTCGCCCACGCGGGCAACGGCCTCTTTTCCAATTACTGCTCCGTCGCCATACAGGCCCGCATCCCCGAACCCATCCGCGGCCGGGTCATGGGCGCGCTTTCGGTCGTCTTCAACCTCAGCTCCTTTAGCGGTGCACGGGGGGCGCGATCGCGCTGGTCGGCGACGTAAGGTGGGGCATGGCGGTCGGCCCCCTAGTCATGCTCGGCATCGTCCTGCTGGTCCTGACGACTCAGCGCAAGATCAGGACATTGGCCGAAATTTGACAGCTTTTTGCTTTCGCCAAACACCTTTAAGTTAGGTCATCCTACAACTCCGATGAAGCAGCGATTATCACTGTGTATTGCAGTAGAGTAATTTGGACGACCTTGGGTCACCGTGCGACAAGCATAAAAAATGCACGATCTGCTGCGCACCGAATCTCTCACAATAATGAAAGTAATGCGCCCATGCTAACCGCCGCCGACCATCAGCATATGGAGGAGCAGGGCTACGTAATCGTCCCCAACGCCGTAGCCGCCGAGGAACTAGCCGCCGCCATCGACGGTATCTGGAGTCACATGCGGATGGACCGCAACGACCCGAACTCCTGGTACGAGGACCCGAATGGGGCAAGACAGGCGACCCACGTGGCCTGCTGCACTTCGACTTCCCGGTAGCAACCACCCCCAAGCGCTTCAAGCTATTCCAGGCGGTGGTCTATCTAGAGGACACGGCCGCGGATCAAGGTACCTTCCAGTGCATGCCCGGGTTCCAGAATCGCTACGAGGCTTGGCACACCGCACAAAACGGCGATTTCGATGTCGGTAATCACATACCGATGGACCAGGGGCTGGAGAGTCCGACACCCATCGCGGGCAAGGCCGGCGATCTTTTGATTTGGGATTCGTTCACCCCGCATGGCCACTGTTACAACACTTCATCGAAACCGCGGCTCGCTCAATTTTTGTCGATGTGGCCGGCGACAGAGGAGGGCCATGAAGCCTGCCTACAAGTATTCTGGCCGAGCACACTTCCAAGCAATGACGGCAGCGCGCTGGGCGAGAAATGCAGCGGACTAGAGGCCGAGCGCCTTAGCCGCATAACACAGTGGCGGGATGGATCGCAGACCGATTTCAAACGATCCGTAACCGGAGGAACGACTCAGCTGACGGCCCTACGGTAGCGCTCGCCTCATTCCACCGTCTGGAACTTCTCCCAATCCTCCACCGCCTCCGCCGCCTGCTGCTCCAGTTCTCCTCGCCTACCCGACCACCTTACCCGACTTGATCTGCGAAATGTCCCACGGCGCATAGCGGTCTTCGAGCGTATCACCCAGCTTGCGCGTCGCGGCATAGCGGTCATAGGCCACCTTCATCCACTCGTGCGGCAGCGCCTCGCGCACCGCCGGGTCCAACATCCAGGCCATGCGCGCGTCTTCCACCTTAGGCTCTTCTTCCGACGGGCCACTCCATTTGGACCAACCGATGGCCAGCGTATTGCGCTCGCGCTCCGGCACCGTATGGCCCGTGTGGATCGTCCCACTGTTGCGGATCAGGGCCTGGCCCGCCCGTAAGCGGATCGCTGTCTGTCCGGGCAGTGGATCTTCGCCGTTCCAGCTCGGCGTATGCGGGATGCCCGCATCCTTCATCTTCTTCGGCAGCAACACGTCGTGTTCGAGCGGCGTGCGCCAGCGATTGTGCGACCCCGGAATAAGCTCGTGGCATTCGTCGTCGACAAGGGCCAAGAACATACTGACACCATTGCGCTCTTCGGTCTGCTTTTTATTGTCCGCCCGGATCTCTTCCCAGCGCTTGCGCTCCACCTCCTCGGTGTACTCGTCCGTATTCGTCGCCCGGTCGTCGCGCTGCGACGGCTTGCGTTCCCCGGTTCCCCACCAGGGCAAGTCGCGATGCCAACCCAGGACATTATCCGCCTTGCGGGCGTTGCACCACAGCAGCGTGTGGCCCAGCACCACATCTTCGCGTTGCATGCCCCCGCACCAGGACGAGCAAAACTCGAAAAACTCGTCCGAGCCGTGGAAATCCATAAAGACCGGCTCCCCGAACGCCGGGTGTATGATGCCCCTAATCGCCCACGGCTCGTCATCGCCGGTCCGGTGTACATAGCCCCTAGAAGTATCAAGGCGGTCGTAGCCGACCTCCGGTGCGCACGCCTCGGTCAATCGGCGGCCGGCTTCGAGCAACTGGGCAATCCACGGGCTATCGACAAAGTCGTTGATAATCACAAAGCCGTGCTCCTCGAGATGTGCCAATCGCTCCGGGGTGGGGCCGGGCGCGGCATGCTCGGGGTTGAAGTCGGCAAACGCGGGGGCACAATACGTATCCGTTGAAGGTGCTAAATTGCTCATCTTATTCCTGCTTTCGCATCGTCGAGAGGTTGCGAGTAAATATCAATACGTGGCCCAATCAAAAACTAATAGGTTACATTGTCAATGCCGCTACAACGTTGAGTGCTGGACAGAAAAGTCTTCTGCATTCATGTTATGCGCGCCAACCTTTTTTGTGACAAAGGGGCAACATGCGAACGAAGTTGAATCGACCAAAACCCCCAACCGGCTTTGCTACTGCATGAATCGCAACCAGTCCATCGCCCTGGCCCTAATCCTCGCGATCGTCGCCCTAGCTTTTTTGATCCCGTTAGAAACACCAGAGCGAGTCGTCGTTGCCCTGGCCCTCATCTCGGCCGTCTGCTGGACACTCGAACCCATCCCAATCCCGCTCACTGCGCTCGGTCTGCTGCTGGCCCTCCCGGTTTCCGGGGTCACTACTTTCGAGTCGACCTTTGCAGCTTTCGGCCGGCCCGCCGTCTGGCTCGTATTCTCGGGAATGGTGATCAGCCAGCTGATCACCGAAACAAAGCTCGGCGACATACTCTCCAGCCTGATAGCCGGTCGCCTGCAGCACTCCACCGCCTTTATCTTGGAGCTAAGCCTCTTTGGCGTGCTGCTCGCGCTCCTGATTCCGTCCGGGGTCGTCCGCGTGCTGATCGCACTACCCGTACTGACCGCATTGATCGACGCGCTCAAGGCCGAACGCAACTCCCCGCTCAGCGCGGCGATGGTATTATCCGTGGTCTGCGCAACCTATTATGGCGGGACCGGCATCTTGACGGCGTCCGTCCCGAACCTGGTGATCATGGGCGTGTTAGAGGGGCAGGGCCATTCGGTGTTTTGGGCTGAATGGGCCGGCTATGTCTTTCCCGTCATTGGACTGCTGCGGGTGCTGGCCGGAGCCCTGGTCATTATACTGCTCTTCAGACCCAAGCTACCCGACCACCTGAACCTTCCGTCGGCGCAGTACAAATTCGGCCGACGCGAGGCGAAGGCCCTCGGCCTGCTGCTCTTGGGTGTAGCCGGTTGGGCGACCGACGCGATCCACCATATCCACCCCGTCGTTATCGGCCTGGGGCTTTCGATCCTGTGCATGACGCCGCGTATCGGACCGCTTTGCGCAGACCACCTGCGCAAAGTCAACTATCCGATCATCATCTATATCGGCAGCGTATTCGCGCTCGGTGACGCTTTCGTGGCCTCTGGCGCGAGCGAGCGGCTGGCAGAAGCTTTCGCGGCCTGGCTCGATCTGGCCGATCGCCCGGTCTTTATGCAATTAGCTGCAATTAGCTATGTCGTGACGCCCTTCAATTTCCTGGTAGACACCGCGGTCGTCGGTGGAGTATTGACGCCGCCGCTGCTGAGTCTGGGTGCGGCATCCGGCCTAACACCTTTGCAAGTGGGCCTGAGCGTTGCAGTCGGCACCGGAATGGTCTTTATGCCCTATCAGGGCGCGCCCTTTATGATAGCCTATGCCTACGGCTACGCGACCATGCGCCAGTTCGTGCTCACCATGATGCTCATTTGCCTGGTCAACCTCATCGTGCTGGTACCGCTCAATCTCGTCTACTGGAAATGCATCGGGCTGTATTGATGGACTTTCCGAATTCCTAGGGCTCAACCTACGGGCGATTCCTGGCGATTCTGCTCTATGGTCTCCGCGTCCCACAGGTTGGAAAACTTAAGCGCGCGCGGGCAGTGACCGAAGGCCTCTTCGACTTCGACGAGCAGCCCCTGCAGCAACTTGGTGTTGTCGTCGTGCCAGTAGACGGCGAGCTCAGCCTGTAAAGCCTGTGCTTCCTCGGCGTCAATGGCGCGCGCCCGGCCATTGACCCGCACCGTGCTTTCAAGACCGGGGATAAAGAACAACAAACCGACGCGGCCACCGCTCTCGACATTACCGTAGGACTGAAAAAGCCGGTTGCCGGCCACATCAGGCAGCAGCAAGCGGCGCTCGTCGAGTACGCGTACAAAGCCGGGCGTACCGCCGCGCGGCGAGGCGTCGCAATGGCCCTCTGCATCGCTTGAGGCCAGCACCGCAAAGGGCGAGTGGCGGATGAATTCGATCACGTGCTCCTCCATATAATCGCGCACTTTGCCACGGGCGCCCTCAACCGGTAGGCCGAACTCTTCTTGGAAGCGGTTCGCGGGTTGCACAGCGGTCATAATTTTTCTCCTACGGGAAATGCTCAGTTTCTGGCCATTGGCATCTATTAAATTTTAGTATCCGATACGTCCGCACCCACGCGACCTTTTTTGCACTCGCATACCAATCCCTTGGCGGCGCGGGTCGCGCTGTGGTTCGTGCGCAGAGGCTGGCTACAGCGAGATGCTCGGCGATTCAACCGGTGTCGAGAGCACACCCGACAAAGGCTCGACCTTCACCGGGTGGCTACCACTTGCCACGAAGCCCGCGAAGCCCGCGACGACATAAGCCACTCTCGGTCGGAAAGAAAGTTCATGCCGGATTTGTACGTGAATCGGCGGAAGCCTTTTATTGCGCTTCAGGCTTTTGCAAACGCTGCCCATTCTTGCTCAATACCCTCTTGGTCCAACGCCCCGCAGGCTACCTGCAGACGGTGGCGAAACACTACGGATTCACCCTCCAGTATTTTCCAATCCCCGGACAGACCTCGGCTCGGTCCAACGCCCAACTGTCCGTCCGCACGCCACGGAGTCGGATGATCAGGATTAGAGGGGTGATCCATAATCGCGATCGAAGAGAGCGGCTCGGATCTTTCTTCGCGACCGGGAATGGGCATTTCAACAGCAACCCACCGCGCCCGCTGTCCCTCCGCTTCCTGCTGCCCCGCCCCTTCGCTATTTAACGCTTGCCCGCCATTTTCCTTGCGAAAGGGCATGCGCAAAAACATCCCGCCGTATGGAAACTCGCCGATGGTCGTCTCGACCTGCGCCTGTCCCTGCCATTGCAAGTCAAGTATAATCTTACCATCCCTTTCGCACAGCGACCAGTTTTGCGTTTCGACCAAGATCGCGTTGCCGTCCGCGTCTAGCATATTATACACGGTCTGCCATTTAACCTCGCTGCCCTCCACTATAAGCACATCCGCCGATACGCGCTGCCAGTAGTCTCCACCTGGATGGTGAAAAAAATCCCGCCCGACCTGTCGTTGTATATCCGCGGGTTTATCCGCCTTGTAGAACCACTCTTTGAGAATCTCGGGCTCAATCTCCGTGCCATTGACGCGTGTAAATCCCCAATAAAGACCGGTCTGGTGCGGGTGGTGCCCCGGACTGTATTCCGTGAGTTCGCCAATACCGTCAGGCGCCATGATCGGATGCAGGAACGGCCGGTGGTCCAAAATCGCCTGCTGCGTGACAAGCGGGTCAGACAAGCCTTCGCGGAATACGTCTATTTGTTGGTCTTTACGCTCGATACGGAATGCAGTGCTTATCATCAGGTCTCCTGTGTATCGGATGTAGGAACATACTTAGGACGCTATCCGGCTGTCCATAAAAATAAACCTGCCGATGTTGTTTGCTGCAAGCTAACTCATTGCAAAAAACCTCTATTGCACCTCTCGCAAGCAAGAGGGCAAAACCATGCGCATACCGTTTGACAGCTCAGCTAAAAGGCCCATTATCATTGCAGATGCGATCGATACTTAGGTCTTTAGTGGTTCAGATACTCAAGTGACGGCAACCCGATAGGTCATATTCTGGAGGATTTAAATGCGTGGCGCAAAACAGCCCAATATTGTATTCGTTTTTTCCGACCAACAGCGCTACAGCGCACTGGGCGCAAACGGCAATGATGTAATACAGACACCCGTTATCGATGCGATGGCGGCCCAGGGCATGGTGTGTGACAATATGTTTTCTAACCATCCATTGTGTTCGCCCTATCGGGCCATTCTTTTAACCGGTCGTTATGGCTGGCAAAATCTGGTGATTGACAATGAGTACCGCCCGCGAAGAGATATCCCGACTTTGCCAGGCACCTTGCGCGACCATGGATACGGCACCGCGCATATTGGCACCTGGCATTTGGGCAAAGGACCTTATGGCGAGGACAACCGTTACGGACTCGATTATCTCGCCGCACTCGAAGGTGGATCCGGGTATTTCAACCGAAGCTATTATGAAAATAACAGAGGGCCGACGATTTACGACGGATGGGGCCCGACGGTTGAAACTGATTTGGCCGTAGGGTTTATAGAACGGCATATGGATACACGGCCAGACGATCCGTTCGCCGTATTTGTCTCATGGCGGCCACCGCATTGGCCTTACGAACAATATCCCGATGAGCACAATCTCTACAATCCCGTCGATATGGATGTAGCGGGCAATGTGCCAGATGAAATGAAAGCTTTTGCACACCAGGAGATCGCCGATTATTACGGTTGTTGTACGGGCCTCGATGCCGAAATGGGAAGGTTGTTGCAAGCATTAGAGCGTTTGCGGGTCAGCGACAATACCATTGTCGTTTATACATCTGATCACGGCGATCACCTTTCAAGCCACGGCTATGGCAAACCCAGCAGCCACTGGATGCCGGAGTCGATGCGCGCGTCCAAGGCTACGCCTTATGAAGAATCCTGCCACGTGCCATTTGTGGTCCGTTGGCCCGGTGTCATTGAAGCCGCTACGCGCACCGATGCGTTTTTTGGCGCGATTGATATTGTGCCAACTTTGCTTGGCGCGTGTGGTGTGCCTTTGCCCGCGGGTTTACAGGGACGAGACATTTCAAGTGTCTGGCGTGGTGACGATGCACCGGCAGATACGGATTCAACACCCGGCGGAGCAGATTCCGTTTATTTGCAGAATATGGCCCATGGTTGGCCTAATCGCGATGGATGGGTCGGACGTTGGCGCGGGGTGAGGACCGAGCGGTGGACATATGCGCGTTGGTATGCCAACGAGCGCAGGCCATGGCTGTTTGACCGCCGAGAAGACCCGCTGGAAATGGTCAATCTCGCAGATTCCACTGAGGCGCGTCCGGCGTTGCAGGAACTAGAAGAGCGATTGCACCGCTGGATGGAAGGGACAAGAGATCCATTTGAATACGGCCGACGCGGTCCACGTGGGTTTCTCGAATTAGGGCAGGAGTTCGCCGAACCGGACAAATACCCGGGCTGGGGCGTCGCCTAATATTGCTCGAAGAGCCCGGCCCGGCGGGCGACGCCTAGCAACTGTTCGCGCTGCCAGTCGTCTGCGAATGCTGGAACGGGCTCTCGCACGGCACCGCTAGCAATGATGCCGCGTTCGACGAGCAGGGCCTTCCACACACAGCGATTCGCGACCTCTTTTTCATAGGCGGCCAGCCGCGAAAACGGCAAAAACCACGAATGCGCCGCTTCCATGTCGCCGGTCTCCAGCAAATCCCATGTTTTCCGGAAGACCTCGGGCATATAACAGGCCGGCATCGTGCCACAGCATCCAGCCTCCACCTCCTCGGGCAAGAAGATCCCGCTATTGCCGCCGAACACACCAGCCAATGGTCCCTGACTCGCCGCCAATAACGCGCGGGCCTTGTGAATAATATTACCCGATTCCAGCTTGATATAGTTAAGGTGTTCAAATCGCTCGGCGAGACCGACGAGGTCACTGACGGAAAGAGAGATATCGCTGAGCACGTGATCTTGCAGGATGAGTGGGATGTCAACGGCGCGGTCCATGATCTCGAAATGGCGGCTGATTTCGGCATTACCAGCTCGCCAGCGGCCAAAAAAAGGCGGCAGCGACATGATGGCAGCCGCACCCAAATCCTGCGCTTCCCGCGCTTTTTTCTCAGCGACGACGGCGGAGGGATGATTAACGGTAGCTACCACCGGCACGCGACCATCAACCTTCTCGATGACAAAGCCGAGCAGTGTTTCCTTCTCCTGGTCCGACAGCAGATGTCCTTCGGACGCATTGGCCAACGCTACTAAGCCATGCACGCCGCCGGCGATGCAAAAATCGACCAGCCGCTCCTGGCTCGCATAATCGATCCGTCCGTCGGAATGGAAGCAAGTGGCGAGTATGGGAAAGATGCCGCGAAAAGAATGGGGCATGGCGATAGGGCCTCATTGGAGTTATCGGCTCGCGTCTTCGCGACGCGCAGCTAATACTTCTGACTTTGTAGAGATGGCAGCACTAATTTACTACCTTCTATGACCTACAATTCTTGCTAAATTTTCTCGATCCTAATATACGCAACGCCTCATGCAGTACAAAGCCAAAGCGGACACGCCGTTTTTCGAGGACACCAGTATTCAGATGAAAAAGACCTACAACTGTCTCTATAACCACGATATGGGCAGTATCCCGCAATGCCTCACGCCGGCCCTCACCTCCTGTGATCAGCAAGTCACGCGCCAGCAGGTCCAGCAGTTCGTCCGCGACGTGGCCGATACAAACGTCGACGCGGTCCTGTGCTGCCCGACGATGTTGCGCAGAGTACTGTGGCGTTCAGAAATAGATCCGCATTGGCAGAAGGAGGGTACACTGGCCATGACGGAGTTCGTCCGCAACGTTCGCGACATTCTCGACCGCCATGGCGCGCAACACGGCAAGCACCTTTCGCTGTGCGTGAGCGTCCCGTCCACCCTTGAGTTGTGTTCGGTCGTGGGCCTCGACATGGCGCTCTGGGACAAAGAACGACTCATCGACCAGGTACGCGTGTCCCCAGGTTATGTCGCTTCGTTCGACCTAGACCTAGAGAACTTCTGTAATAAGCTAGAACACGCGCGTATTTACGGAAACTTGCAGGGCACCTGGGCAGTACAAAAAGACATCGGTGGCCACCGGCAAACAACACCTGAAATTTATGAGACGGGCGCGTTTAGTTTTCTTAAACGGGGTGCCGACGGCATCGCATTCGACAACTTCACTTTTACCTATCCTACGGTGCAAGGAAATTGGCTCAAACCTGGTCGCACGGATGGTGGTTGCGAACCGCCTCGGCACATTCTGCAACACATAGGCGACGTCGATTACCTCGCAACTCGTCCGAAGCACTATTTTATCGGCTGCCGAAATATCGGTTGGAGGCCGGAGGGCATCGGCCGCTTCCCCATGATGAATCGGATCGAAACGACGATGGCCATCTACGACGACATCTTGTGCGGACAGTTTACCAGCGCGGCGTTGCGTGTCGTAAGCGGCGAGCGTTGCGACGACATTAAAATGGCAGCGCAATTCAACGGCGTTGCACTGAGCGAATTCGACCACCGTGGAGAATTATTCGAGCCGCTGACCGATCACGGCCTACCTAACACAGACGAAGTGCGCCACTTTCGCGTACCGCTCGACAAGGTCAAAACAGGGGATAACGCTCTCTGCATCGAAACGCGGGATACACCGCGACCAGTTGAGTTTATTGCGGTAGAACTGGCGTTGTATGTCGACTAAGATAGAAAGCCTTTTTGTGAAACCAGATTATATGAGAGGAGCGGTTCTACCCGAATGGATAAAAGCCATATGCTGCGCAGAGACTTTTTCAAACGCACAGGCCAAAGCCTGGCGGCCCTATGGGCGTTACAAACCACCATAGGCCGTCGTGCCAACGCGGCGACGACACAGCCGCATGCCGGCGGTGCAAATATCACCGTGCACGACGATGCGTTCTGGGCACAAGTGCGCGACGCCTTCCCGCTCACCCGCAAAAGCACTTACCTCAACACCGGCGGCCTAGGCGCATCGCCAAAGGTATCCATCGACGAGCTCAAAAATAAAATCGACGAATTTGAAGAGGTCTCAAAAACCGGCCACACGCACCAGCTATGGTCTGAGGTCAAAAACAAGGCCGGCCTTATACTCGGCTGCGACGCCGACGAAATCGCCTATACGCGCAATACCACCGAAGGCGCCAGCATCATCTGCAACGGGCTGCGGCTGCAGCGCGGCGACGAGGTCATCACCAGCACGCACGAGCACGTCGGCAACATTGTCTCCTGGCTCGCGCGGCAAAAACGAGACGGCATCGTGGTCAAGACCTTCACGCCCTCGACTCGTTCGGCGCAGGAAAATATCGAACGTATCGCCGCGCTGATCACGCCGAAGACACGCGCGCTGAGCATATCGCATGTCACCTGCGCCACCGGCCAGATCCTGCCCGTCAAAACCATCGGCGAATTGGCCGCCGCGCACGGCATCTGGTATTTTGTCGACGGCGCGCAAGCGCCGGGCATGCTGCCGGTGGATGTGCGCGATATCGGCTGCCATGCCTACGCCACCAGCGGCCACAAATGGCTGCTTGGCCCCAAGGGCACCGGCCTGCTCTACGTGCGCCGCGACGCGCTCAACACTATCGACCCGACTTATGGTGGGGGCTATTCGGCCAATGGCCATTGGGATATGATCAGTAGCGGCCAGTTTGAATGGACCTCTACCGCGCAACGCTTCGAATACGGCACGGTGAGTGCGCCGCTCTTTGCTGGACTCGGTGCCTCCATGCAGTTTCTGCTCGACATCGGCATCGACAATATCTGGCGCCGCAACCACGCGCTCGGCGCGATGCTGATCAAGGGATTAAACGAATTGGGCGCGGAGGTCGTCTCGCCGCAGGACAAGAACGAACACAGCAGTATTATCACTTTCCGCCTGCACAATATGCCCTATGGCGAATTGCAGCGTTTCCTGACACAACACTACCAAATGCGCACGCGCGGTATCTACGAAGGCGGACTCGACGCCCTGCGCGTTTCGCTGCATCTCTACAATTCGCCAGCCGAGGTCGAACGCGTGCTGGAAGGCGTAGCCGCGGCGAAGAAGCTATAGACAATACCCGCAACCCACACGAAGCGAAGAGGGCAACACATGCAACAACCGCTTGATGTCTTTTTATTGATCGGACAATCCAATATGGCGGGGCGTGGGCTTATGGACGAAGTCGCCCTGTTGGCCGATTCCCGCGTCTCGATGTTCCGCGACGGCAACTGGCAGCAGGCCGAAGAGCCCCTGCATACCGACAAACCGGAACGCGCCGGAGTGGGTTTGGCGTCGGGTTTTGCATTGGAATTGTTGCGGCACGCGCCGGACACGCCCATCGGTCTGGTGCCCTGTGCGGTGGGCGGCACGCCATTGAGCCGATGGGTGCCTGGCATGGATCTGTACGAAACGGCGGTAGAGGTGACCAAGCAGGCTCTTGCAAACGGCACCCTCAAGGGGATGCTGTGGCATCAAGGCGAATCCGACGCCAACGATACCGACTTGGCGCATTCGTATAGCACCCGCTTCCAGGACATGGTGCGCGGTTTCAGGACCGAATTCGCTGCCGAGGCCCCTGTGATCGCCGGCGAATTGGGGACCTTTCTCGCCAATGAAGAGCGGCCCCGGCCCTATGTCGAGTTGATAAACGCGCAATTGAGGGATCTGCAAGGAGCCCTGCCGGCCTATGGCTTTGCCGCGTCAGGTGGGTTGACGGACTTGGGTGACAATGTGCATTTTGATGCCAAATCGCTGAGAGAATTTGGCGTGCGCTACGCGCAACAGTATTTGCATTTGCTTTAGTTTACACGGAACATCCATTTCAAAAAGGATCCTATCATGAGAATCGCCCGTATCGCGGACGCCGAATTGCGCACGGCCGAAAATTGCCACGGCGGCGCCGGTCACTTGAACTTCGCCGGCCACTGGGACGAAAACGACTTCGCAACACCCTGGAACTTCGTACACCACGGCTCGATACCCCCCGGCGGCGGTATCGGCCACCACCGCCACGTCAACTGCGAGGAAATGTTTGTCACCTTCGACAACGCCGCGCAGTTTACGCACAACGGCCGCACCGTCGAGGTTGAGGGCGGCGCCTGTGTGCCCTGCCGCAAGGGCGAATCACACGCCATCTACAACCACACCGACGCGCCGACCCGCTGGATGAATTTCTGCGTCGCCAACCCAAACGGCGGCTACGACGCCACCGACTTCGGCGAGGACCGCGTCGGCGCCGCGCTCGAATCTTCTGACCGCATTCCACTAGGGCGCTTCGACAAGTCGCTGCTGGCCAACCATGCCAACGTGCATCAGGGCAAAGGCGATATCAGCACCCGCACCATCTGGGAATCTTCCGACTTCCGCACGCATTGGGGCATGGTGGCGCACGCCCTGCTGCCGCCGGGAACATCATTCGGCTATCACCGCCACCAGACCATCGAAGAAACTTATGTCATCATCAACGGCTCCGGCCGCATGACGGTCGACGAAGAGACCGAAGAGGTCTACGCGGGCGACTCGATCCCCAATAAACTCGGCGGCGCACACGGACTATACAACCACACGCAACAAGATCTCGAGGTATTCGTGATGGCAGTCTGCATGCAGCGCGGCGAGTTCGACAGCGAAGACCTCGGTGATGATTTAACATCGCGTTAACCATCAGCCAAGCGCGACAACATAGCACGGCCCGAGCGACGTTGCAGCGCGACAACACAGCACGGCTTTATTTTAATTCTACCGCCGCCTGCTAATGGAATAAGGAGACTTGCGATGCCCCCTAGGCCATTCCGTTTGCACTGGTATGCAATCGCCTCGGCCGCCATCTGCCTAACACTATTGGCCAGATCGGCTGCCCACCCCGAGTTCAAATTCGCGGAACGCCCGTGGCTAGGCAAGCACTCTGTCTACTCGACACACGGTATCGTCTCGACCATGCATCCGCTGGCCTCGCAGGCCGGTATCGATATCATGAAACGCGGTGGCAACGCCTTTGACGCCGGTATTGCCGCAGCCCTAGTGCTGTCGGCTGTGGAGGCGTGGATGGGCGGCCCAGGCGGCAGCAGCTATTATCTGGTCTACCGCCCCCAGGACGGCGAAGTGGTGGCGCTCGACGCCAGTAATTTAGCCCCGGCCGCGGCCACCGCCGGCGACTTCACGCGCGGGATGCTCTCTGAAGGAGTAACCTCGATGGGCATCCCAGGGACCATGGCCGGCTACTGGATGATTGTCGAACGATACGGCCGTTTGAGCTTTGCCGAAGTCGCCGCGCCCGCCCTGGCCTACCTGGAAGAAGGTTTCCCGCTAACACCGGTTGGCGTGGGTTTCAGCAACGCGTTATGCGGTCACTGCCCCCGCATGTTCCCCAATTTCGCGCGCGTCTTCGCCCCCTCAGGACAGTTCCCCGACGCCGGCGGCATAATGAGCAATCCAGAGTTGGCCGCGACATATCGCCGCGTTGCCGCAGAAGGCATCGACATCTTCTATAAGGGGGCTATCGCCAAAGAGATGGTCGACTATGTGCGCGCAGAGGGTGGCCTATGGAGCGAAGAGGACCTCGCCACTTATAAAGTCGTGCAGCGCAAACCGCTGCATATGCGCTATCGCGGCTACGACGTCTACGGCACCCCTCCGCCGTCATCGTCGATTACCTGGATGCAGATCCTGAAACTATTAGAAGCGCAGGACCTGCGCTCACTTGGGCACAATAGCACGGCCTATATCCATCAGTTTACAGAGGCGCAGAAACTGGCACACGCCGACGCCTATAAATATGTATCGGACCCAGCCTTCGTCGAAGCCCCGCTCGAAGCCATGCTGTCGGACGTCTACGCCGCGGTCCAGCGCACGCGCCGCCGATGGGCGGGCGCGCTACGGCGATCCGCAAGCCTGGTCGCAGGATCCCGACATCGCAAAACTGCCGTCGCCACTACCGGCGCTGCCGCCCAGACCACCGCGCACACCCGACGGCGCTCCCCTCGAAGGCTCAACTTCACACCTGATCGCTGCCGACGCGGAGGGTAACTGCCTGACCTTCACACACACCCTCGGCAATATCTACGGTGGGCACGACGTGCTCGGCACGACGGGAGTACTGGGCAGCAATTCAATGGACTGGTTCGATCTGGACCAGAACGTGTGGAGCGCCGAGCCTAGCCATCTGGTACTCGAACCTGGCAAGAGAAACCGCTTCACCCTGAGCCCGGGCATGGTCTTCAAAGACGGCAAACCCGTGGTGCTCATCGGTGGTTCGGCCGCTGAAACCACCATGCCGGGCATCGCCCAAGTGTTGTTGAACATGCTCGACTTTGATCTCGACCCGCAGTCGGCCATCGAAGCGCCCCGCGTCGTATTTGGCGACATCTTGCACTGGACCGGCGGTTCGACGCTGCATCTGGACCCCGAGATTCGCGCCGCCATCGGCGACAGTCTCCAGGCCATGGGACACGTACTGGCCGAGGAGCCGGGAGGGCGCCGCCCCATCGTCGGCATGGTCAACGCCGTATCCATTGACCCTGAGACGGGACACTTCGCCGGCGGTGCCGAGATTCGCGCCGACGGCCACGTGTCTGGGTATTAAAGTATTAAGCGGCCCATTTCGTCGCAGACATTCTGCAGTAGCAAAAACACCAACTCGCGTTTGAACACAATGGCTCCGGGTAAATGCGCCGTATCGAGAAAACACGGCGCGACGCCCCGCAAAATCGGACTTTCTACCTATCTCCATACTTCGCACCCACCCCCAGTCAATGAAATTACACAAATGGAAAAGGGGCTTGACGCGAGCACGGGCGGTCTCTTTTTGTTGGGGTTCTTGTCGAGTTTTATGTAGCGCCGCATATTGACATTACGAATTAGGTAGCCGGATCGCCGTCGTGCTGCCGGTGGGATCATAGCCCTCACCGGCCGATTCTACCATACTTACAATTGCGAATACGGTATTTACCGCGAGAGCCCATAGGCCCCGCAATACGAAAGGACCAACGATGGCGCGATTTGACGATATGAAGGGTATCTTCGGGCTGCTTCCCACGCCCTATAAAGAAGATCTAGAAATCCACACCGACGACCTGAAGAAGGTGGCCAACTTCTGCTGCGAGAGCGGCCAACATGGTATCGTCTGGCCCGTTATGGTCGGCGAATTCTGGTTCCTCGGCGAAGCAGAGCGGATCCGCGCGTTGGACGTGGTAATGGAAGCGGTAAACGGCCGCCTACCGGTCGTCTTCGGCTGCTCGGGCATCTCGGTGCCGCAGGTCCTGCTCTATGCGCGGGCGGGGCAAAAAGCGGGGGTGGATTCGATCATTGCCATGGCGCCCGCGCGCACCGACCAGGACGGGGCCATCGACATGTACCGGCGCATGGCCGAGGTCTACGACGGCCCAATCATGGTGCAGAACGCCGACAACTACGCGCCCTTGCGCGGCGAACAGATCGCCGCGCTCGTCGACGAGATCCCGCAGATCGAATACATCAAAGAAGAACGGCAGCCGGGACCGAAACATATCGCCGAGGTCGCCGACCTGGTCAGCGATCAGGTCAAATGCATCTTCGGCGGCGCGGGCGGCAAGTTTTTGCCCGACGAGATGCGGCGCGGCGCCAAGGGCAATATGCCGGCCTGTGAACTGGCCGACGTATTGGTGAAGATTAGCGACTTGTGGTGGGCCGGCCAAGAGGAGGAGGCGCGCGCCCTACACCGCCGGCTGTTGCCGCTGATCAATCTGGAAAATCACCCTTTTATGCGCTATATCCTCAAGCGACGCGGCGTGTTTAGCACGCTGGTGGAACGGGCGCCCGCCGGCAAGATGGCGCTCGACGAAGGCGACAAACGGGAAATATCGACCTTGTTGCAGGCGATTGCGGGGGACCTCGATTCTTTTCTAATACAGCCCGAATAATTCGCCGTGCCCACCAGCAGAAACTATCTGCGCCGCAGATTGACTAGAGCCGGGCGGAAAGTCAGGCAGTCCGTTCTATCTTGCGCATAGGCCAACAACGACAAAATGCATAGAAATGCCCACTCTAAGGAGACAAATACGTGAAACCCATCAAGACCGGTATCATCGGCTTCGGCCGCATGGCCTCCAACCACCACCTGACCGCCATGCGCGAGACCGAGTTATTCGACATCACCACCGTCTGCGATATCACCGAAAGCCGCCGCCAGGCCGCCGAAGAGGAGGGCCTGAGTGCCACCGACGACATCGACGATTTTCTCGATTCGGACCTGGAACTGATTCTTATCACCACGCATTCCTCGCTACACTACGAATCCGCGCTGAAGGTCGCGGCGGCGAAAAAGCACATGCTAATCGAAAAACCGCTCGCCGTCTACGGCCCCGAAGCCGAAGAGATGGTCCAGGCCGCCGCCGACAATGGCGTGATGATCACCGCCTACCACAACCGACACTACGACGACGACTACCGCCTGGTTAAAGCCGCCGTGCGCGACGGCCTGATCGGCGATATCATCACCGTCGAGAATCGCACCATGGGCGCCCGGCCGGCCGTCGGTTTCGGCGTGCCCGACTACAACCAGGAGTGGCGCATCACCGCGCAGGCTGGCGGCGGCACGATGCTCGACTTCGGGCCGCACTGGGTCGAACAACTGCTCGACCTGATGGAAGGCCGCACCGTCGTCTCCGTCTTCGCCGACGTGCGCAATATCAAATGGGGTGACGCCGAGGATCTCTTCGACATCACTATGGTCTTCGACAATGGCGCCCGCGCCCGCGCGTCTAAGGCCGATATCTCCTATTGCAACCTACCCTACAAGTGGGTCGCCCTCGGAACGGATGCTTCGCTCACCTACGAGAACGGCCAAAACGAATACTGCACCATCCACGGGCCGGATTACGAGATGAAACGCACCAAGTCCGTCGAGCAACTGAGCCTGCACATCAATATCGCCGAGCACATCCGCGACGGGAAAGAGCTGATTATCCCCGCGTCGCATGCCCTGCGCGTGATGCAGGTATTGGAGGCGGCAAGGCAATCCGGTGCGTCGGGCAAGAGCGTGGACGTGGCGATCTAAAATCGTCTTATTTATACAGATCGCCATTTTCGAAAAAGATCTTTCAGTTCTATAAGCAAGTAATATTAAACACGGAAGGGCGTCCGTGGAAAATATTCGATCGACAGGACACTACATGCAACAAACCGCAAAAAGAACGCGCGTAGTCGACGTCTTAAACACGGACAACATAGGCCAGACCCTGACCGTCAAAGGCTGGGTGCGGTTTTTTCGCCAAAACCGCTTTCTCCTGCTCAACGACGGCTCGACGATACACAATATCCAAGTGGTGGTCGATTACGAGTCATTCGACGAAGCACTGATCAAAAAACTGACGACCGGCGCCGCCGTCTCGGCGACGGGCCAAGTGGTAGAATCGCAAGGCTCTGGCCAGGCCGTCGAGATCCTCGCCGAAACCCTGGAGCTCTTGGGCGAGGCCCACCCCGACCAGGTGCAGACGACCATCCTGCAACCAAAGGCGCACACCTTGGAGACCTTGCGCGAGCAAGCGCATCTCAGATTCCGCACCAATACCTTTGGCGCGGTGTTCAGAATCCGGCATGCGTTGGCCTTCGCGGTGCACCAGTATTTCAATGAGCGCGGCTATTACAATCTGCACACGCCCATTATCACCGCCTCAGACGCCGAAGGCGCGGGTGAAATGTTCCAGGTGACCACGCTGCCGCTCGATGCCCCCCCACGCACGGAAGAAGGTGGCATAGACTATGGCGAAGATTTTTTCGGCAAGGAAACCAGTCTTACCGTCTCGGGCCAACTAGAAGCCGAATTGGCGGCTATGGCCCTGGGCCAGGTTTATACCTTCGGGCCGACCTTCCGCGCCGAAAACTCAAACACCTCCCGGCACCTAGCTGAATTCTGGATGATTGAACCCGAGGTCGCCTTCAACGACCTACGCGACAACATGGACCTCGGCGAGAATTTCCTGAAAGACTGCGTCAAATACGCGACGGACCACTGCGCCGACGACCTGGCCTTTTTGCACGAGCGCGAGGCCAAGGCCGAAAGCCAACTGCCCAAAGCCCAGCGCAACGAGATGCCACTGCTAGCACGGTTGGCCTTCGTCGTCAACAATGAGTTTGAGCGCCTAACCTACACCGAGGCGATAGACGTCCTGCGCAATTCCAAGCCATACAAAAAGAACAAATTCGAATACCCCATCGAATGGGGCCTCGACCTGCATAGCGAGCACGAGCGCTATCTCGTCGAGAAGCACTTTATGAAACCGGTGATCCTAGTAGACTATCCCGCGGCGATCAAGGCCTTCTACATGCGCTTGAACGACCCTGACGAGCAGGGACGCGAAACGGTTGCGGCCATGGACATTCTTTTTCCAGGTGTCGGCGAGATCATGGGCGGGTCCCAGCGCGAGGAGCGATTAGATGTTTTGCAACAACGCTGCGCCGCTTTCGACATACCCGCCAAGGAAATGGATTGGTATCTGGACACCCGACGTTTCGGTACCGCGGTGCACGCCGGCTTTGGCCTCGGTTTTGAGCGGTTGATGATGTTCGTCACCGGCATGACGAATATCCGTGACGTCATTCCGTTCCCGCGGGCGCCCAAGAGCGCCGAGTTCTGATGCCAATCAACGACGCAGATCTCGCGTGAGTCCTGCATATCAAACAGAGGTCGTCTGAGTTTTCATCAGACGTTTATGGGCATAACTTTGACACATTATATGCGTATAAACAACAACTTATGATTTACCAACGAATAAAAGATTGACGCTTTTTCACCAATAGTTCACCAAATGGTTGTTTTAATTTCATGTTCTCGTCACCGCCCCCGCCATCCGCTTGGATTCGACGGGGGCTTCGCGTATAAAGTCGGCGAACCCCAAAATGGAGGCGGCAGGATGACGATCGAGTAAGGGGTGGAGCAGCTGGAGAAGCGCAACAAGCGCCTGACGGTGGCGATGTGCGTAGTGGTGACGATGGGGGCGACAGGCAGGACGCTTAACCCTAGTGACGATGGCGACTGTAACCCCTGATCCGACCGTGGCAGACAATATCGAAATCACAACTGAGTTCGTTATGCACCTAGCTAATATCGTCACTTACCTTGCTGTAGACCAAGAAGACCTTGTGCATCTAACGCCGTAATTTGATATGTTGTCTAGGCCCACCACATTAGACACTGGAGAAAGACGATGAAAAAGATCCCAATACTGGTTCTACTTGTCAGCCTTACCATATTCTCTAACGGACATACAGAGCCGGCGGCGGCGTTGGAGTTTGATCATTTGGTGTTGTTGGCACCGCACGAGGTGGGAGAATATAGTGGCTATAAGCGGCGTGCCAACGAAGTGGTATTGAAGCGGGGGAAGCGTCATCTGCTGGTGTATCCTGTGGAATCTCTGGGTGACGGTTCGGTGCACGGTCTTCTGTCAGGCAATGTGTCGATACGGGGTTTGAATCCGGCGTTGGATCGGTTGTTGTTGCTGGAGATGGGGGGGGTGTCGCTACAGAGCGTGCAGGAGATGATGGACGAGGGAGCCAACGGTGAGGCTGGCCTGCGCTGGGCGGCGAGCGGTCAGAGCGACAACCTGGTGTATCTGTCGGAATCTCCGGACGGCCAGACGCGATTCATTTATTTCCATTTGGGCATTGGCGTGCCGTCGTCCCAGGGTTACAAGGTGGAGAATTGGCCGGGTTATGTGACGACGGATGCGTCGCTGCTGGGTGTGGTGAGTGCGGAGGAGGCGGAGCGTATGGAGGTGTGGGCGTCGGAGTTGATCGAGGGGGGTGGATCAGGGTGGGGGGTTCCCTCGTCGCTTGATGTGGATGAGCAGTTGGCTCCGGAGCGGATGGTGATGTCACGGGAGCGGGTGCTGTCAGGGAAGGTACCAAGATTTAGACCCAAAAATGCTGGACCAGATTGACGAGTACCTAGAGGAATACAAAGAGGAGTTGAAGTCAGTGGCGCAGGACCAGATCGACGCGGCTTTAGTTGGAATGGTATCCCAAGAGAAGGTGTGTGCTAGGCTGATAAAGGGCATTGGAGAGGCCAGTATTAGGGCCGAGAATAAGGGGGTTGTATCAGAGTGTTGCAGAAAATAGCCTGCGCCGAAAGAAAGGACGGCAAGATCTAGGTAGATAGATTCGGAAAATGTAACTCAGTGTGGTAACCAGTCTTCTAGTATATCAGGGGTGGTTCGGGCGAATCACCGGAGATCGTGGCAGCATCAGCGACATCGGGGGCGCTAATTGTTGCTGACCCTCGTCGCTCACTATCACCCATCTGTCGGATGCAGAAGTTCAACCCGAGGCTGATGCCTTCTGCGGCTGCCAGATGCCGGTCTGGGCATCGTATCTCGGGATTGGGAACCCCACAATATACAGCGCCCTCAATTGACGTATTACGACCCACCGCCCCCGCCATCCGCTTGGATGCGACGGGGGCTTTTTGTATACTGTCGGTGAACCTCTGGTAAAGGAGCGGCTGCACAGATGCGGACTATAGTTTCGAAAATTTTGGCTCGACGCTATGCCGGATTGATCGGTATGAGCCTATTGTTCATATCTCTACTGGCAGCATGTGATGCTGGCAGTCGCGTGACCCATAATGAGAAAGGCAAAACGTGCTGAGTCAAACTGGACTCGAATTTTCACAAATTCGTTGTGGAAATGGAACTGGCCTGCGCAAGCAAAGGCAAGCACTGCTATGAGATTACGTATCTGTCCTGCCAAGGTGAGTCAAAGTCCGATGCCATGCCCATAAACCTCCTGGAGACTGGCGACTGTCCGGGTGGTCCTTGGTGTCTCTCAAAGTGCTCAAACGCAAGTCCTTCTATGTGGGATATGCCCAGTCTGCTTGCAATTGATGGCTGCAATACTTATACCGCACAACGGATTGATTGAACAACGCTGGCGGCGGCATCTAACGTTTGCTGAACCCGCCTGACGAGCATCGCCGCATACACCCCACTGCCCCCGCCATCCGCTTGGATGCTACGGGGGGGGGTTCGTATATTGTCGGCAAACAAACGGAGCGAGATATTGGTGAACCGCGTGAGACCGGTTCATTAGGCAGCGGCTGGATGAGTTGAGTTTGAGGAGAAGAAAACCCATAGCGTGAATATTTCTTTCGGTCTGATAATTGTGGTCTCAACTCTGAAGTGCACGTTTAGTGTTTATGGTTTACCGAGTTTAAAGACCTCGTTTGGTGGTCAAAACTCCAGTGCTTTTCTGGGTCGGTTATTGAGTCGGTTTTCAGCCCGCCGAATGTTAGCTTAAGTGATCGTCTTAACGTTAGTTCCCTTGGGGAAATACGGTCGTAATAGCCCGTTGGTGTTTTCGTTGGCCCCACGCTCCCAGGCACAATACGGGTGGGCAAAATAGACCTTGGCCAGTAGAGCTTTGGCGACTCTTTTATGTTGGGCAAATTCGTTTCCATTGTCCATGGTCAGCGTATGGACCTGACCTTTGATCTCACTCAACGCCCTTATGATTACATCGGCGACGTGATCGGCCTGCTTGGAGAGGACGGGCTCCATGCGGGTGAAGCGAGTTTTTCGGTCCACCAGAGTCAGCAGGCCCCCACCACCGTGACGGCCCATCATCAGATCGACTTCCCAATCACCGATTCGAGTTTTTTCATTGACGATAGCGGGGCGGCCGTCAATGGAAACCCGGTGGGGAATCGAGCCTTTATACGCCGCTTTGGACGAAACCCGCTTCGGTTGTTGGTGTTGGCGCAAGTGAGTATGAAGTCGACCTCCGCGGTCTCGATCCATATAGATATGCTGGTAGATTCGTTCATGTGATATAGAGAACGGTTCGTTTTGCTCGAGCCAGCCGGCAATCTGCTCAGGGCTCCACTCGTGACGCAGTTTGCCTTCGACCAGACGGCGACAGCGTCCAGTCCATTTGAGTGGACGACTACGGTCTGCTCGCCGTTTTTGGCTACGTTGATGAGCGGCTTGAGGATAATGTCCGTTGGGGCTTTGATTTCGTTTTAACTCGCGTGAAATCGTCGTGCGATGCACACCGACAATCCGAGCAATCTGCGTGGGACCCTGGCCAACTTTGTGTAACGCGGATATTTCGTACCTTTGAGGCTGGGTCAACGGAGTATATTCCTTTATAAGCTCCTCTTCGTGGGGCGGGTGAATTGCTTTGTTTTTTCACCCACCGCAAAAGGTGCACTTAGAAGTTGAATCCACAACCCTCCGCTCGTTTAAAAAAAGGAGCCCCATGAAATTCGACAATAAAGAAGATATCCTGCAATTGACCGCCCATTGGCAAGGCGACCGCTTCGAAAATGGTCGACCCCGAGTCGGCGACGACATTCTCAAACGCATGCAGTACGTGGCGCTGGAAGAAGCCTGGGGTGTACTGTGGGGCAATGGTTACAAACACCAGTTCCAGGACGAGTGGAAAGTTGTGCCCGAGGGCAAGACCCTGGTCGGCCGCGCCGTCACCGGCGTGATGGTTCCCCAGCGGCCGGATCTGCACGATACCCTGCTCGAATACGGCCAAAAAGAAGAGGGCCGCGCCGGTTTTTTCAATTCCTGGGTGATCGAGACCCTGACATCAGGCGACGTGATGGTCATCGACATGTTCGACAAGATCTTCCAGGGCACCTACGTCGGCGGCAACCTCGCCAACACCATCGCTGCGCGCGGCGGCACCGGCCAGGTCCTGTGGTGCGGTATCCGCGACGTGCAGCAGGTCGCCGACATCGACGACCTCGTGACGTTTTACCGCGGCAATGACCCGACCGGGATCGGCGAGGTAACGCTGACCGGGATCAATGTGCCCTGCCGTATCGGCAAGGCCATCTGCATGCCCGGCGACGTGGTATTGGGCACCGTCGCCGGTATCATTTTCATCCCGCCGCATTTAGCCGAAGAGTGCTGCATCCGTGCCGAACGCACACAGTTGCGCGAGACTTTTCAGTTCCAGCGTATCCACGAGGGAGTCTACAACTCGCATCAGATGGACAGCAAGTGGAGTACGGAAATCGAAGAGGACTACCGCGAGTGGCGCAAAACCAATACGCCCGAGCAATTCCAACACCTCGAATTCGAAGAGGATCAGAAATCGGCCGACGACCAGGAGACCTCCGACGAGGCGGGCACCGTGTTATAAATTATCGTGCGGACTTGCGAAAAAAAGACTGTGCACATTTAGGCTGAGCCGATGATAGCGCAGTGGCTGAACTTCAGCGAGAAAATTAAAGGAGTTCTGATGACCATCGCCCTACGGGCCAATAATTCGCCTAGCGATCTCGAACAGCATCTGGCACAGATAGACGAACACGGCATCACCGTCGTCGCCGAGGTGCTGAGCCCGGCCGAACTCCGCACGCTGCCGGCACTGATCGATCGAGTCTGCGCCATCCGCGAGTTGCACCCGCTACAAGAAGACGCTAAGGTGCAGAATTTTAATATGTGCAGCAATCTGGTAAACCACGACCCCTTCTTCGAGCAGCTCTGCCTGCGCCCCGCGGTCTATTCGATTATGCAGCAATTGCTCGGCGCCAACACCGTGCTCTCGACTATCGCTGCGCTGGAACCCCGCTTGGGGGCCACCGGTGAAAACGGCGGCCAGGTGCAGGCGATGCACAGGGACGGCCTGGGCGGCGGCGTGGAAGTGGAAGGCCTACAGGGCTGCCAGTCGCTGTGGCTCATCGACGCGATGGACCAGCAAAATGGTGCGACTCGCTTCGGCATCGGCACACACAAGCTCACTCCTCCGGCCGATCTCGATACAGAAGATTGGGTCAGAACCGAAGGTCGGCTGCTGCAGATGAGCCTGCCCGCCGGCTGCGTGATCATCTACGACGCACGCATCCTGCACGCGATGTCGAACAATTATTCCGGACGCCGCCGCAGAGCTTTGGCCTGCTTTTATACCAAGACCGGATTGCCGCGCATGTGCGACCAGCGATTCTACCTATCCCCTGAAGTCCAACAGCGGGTGTCCCCGCAAACGCGTGTATTGCTGGGGCTGGACTCACCCGAACCGCTTTCGGCCGGCGGCAAATTTTACGCCGACGGCGATCTGCCAAAAGCCCCGATTGTGGGCAGACAGATCTAAACTATGGACAAGCTTATTCAGGCAAACCGGTCCCAATTCGCGCGCGACGGCTTTGCCTTCGTGCGCGATGTATTATCCGCCGCCGAAATAGAAATTTTCGCGCCCATTTTCTCCGAGCGGTTGCCGGCGGACAAACTACCGCCGGGCATACCCGATGCTGGCCTCAACGGGCGCAAAACGCTGATCTCCGAGCACACCGACCCGCACCTGTCGAATCTGGCGGGGCATACGCGTCTGATCGAAGCCGTCGAGACATTAATCGGCCCGCACTTTCTCATTCAATCGACCTCGGCGCCGGTGATCACCTATAAGAGCCCACCGGGCGCCGA